>OLYB01000366.1_pt1 | contig 45776 bp, 47 predicted proteins | sample 1674481 | NCBI WGS metagenome assembly OLYB01 (sample SAMEA103958167, study PRJEB25191) | human gut metagenome
CCTACACGACGCTCTTCCGATCTCGTACGTTCTTTTTTGCGCCCTGCGCTCAGGCCGGGCACGATTTCCGGTAGATGATCGTCGGGTGCAGCGAGATCTCCTGCGGATAGCTCGCCCGCCCGGTCGCAATGTCCATGCCGAGGCGCATGGCCATGTAGCACAGGTCGCCAAACTTCAGATCCACCACGGTGATCGGCGGGTTGCTGTAGGCGAGCAGATCATCGTCGCTCGAGCTGGTGGTGAGGATCTCCACGTCCTTGCCGACGACGATGTTCTCCTCCGACAGGGCGGTGGTGAGGCCGAGCGCCGTCATGTCATACGTGCAGCAGATGACCTTCTTGAGCCGGTTGCTGCGCACGAGCGCCTTGCCAAGCTCGTAGCCGGCGCGGATGCTTGTGTCGGCGCTGATGGTGCTGTGCTCAAGATTTACGCCGTGCTGCAGGCAGTAGTCGGAAAAGGCGCTGCTGCGCCACGACGTGCCGAACAGGGTCGGCGACGAGACGAGCAGGATGCTGTCCCCGCCGCGCTTGAGGGCGTGCTCGGCGGCGAGACGGCCGGACTCAAGCTGGTCGAAGCCGACGTAGGAGTAGTTCGGCAGTGTGCGGTTGAGCAGGATGACCGGCACGAGCGTCTGCTTCTCGGCGAGGTTTGCCAGATCCGTTCCGCCGGGGGAGATGACGATGGCGGAAGAGCCCTTACGCTCGGCCCACAGCTCCCGCTGGAGGTGGAGCTGGTTTTGCGTGTACGGCCGCAGGAGGATGTCGATGTTTGAGGTCTCGGCGTCGACGATGCGGTTGAATGCCTCGAGAAACGACGGCAGGAGCATCTTGAGCCCCGAGAGCGGGAAATAGACCGTGACGCGGTACTTGAGCACCGCCTTGTTGCGCCCCTTATATTCGTAGTCGAGGCTTTCTGCCGCTTTCCGGATCTCCTGCTGCGTCTGCTCGGTGATGCGCTTTTCCGTGCCGCGGCCGGACAGAACATAGGAGACGGTCGCTGTGGAGACGCCGCAGATGTCCGCGATGTCTTTGAGTGTAGCCATAACGGGAAACTTCCTTTGTGTCATAATGGTTGCGCGGGTGAACCGCTGCTGCTTAACATTATACTAAACAGGCGTTAAAAAAGCAATACCTGCTTAACTTATTTTAAATTAATTTTGCTTATCTTTAAATAATTTAAGCAGAGATGTGTCGAAATGCTATAGAATTCCGGCCGTTAAATGGGCGAAATGATGATATTTTCGCGTTTTCGCAATTTCAGATTGACAAATTTCAAGGAAAGTGCAAAATATAAGTAACGATTGACAAGGTTTTGTCTCAGGTTATTAAGCTTACTTTGTTAAGCGAAATGATGTTACGGTAACACAAGGTAGTCACGAAATAAAAACGGAATGTCAGGAGGAATCTATCATGGCAAACAAGATCAATGTTCTGGAATGCGGCCCGCGCGACGGTTGGCAGAATCTTAAGCAGATGCTGACCTTCGAGCAGAAGCTCGACCTGATCGACAGACTGTTCGACGCCGGTGTGACGCAGATGGAGGTCACTTCCTTCGTCAGCCCCAAGGCGATCCCGCAGATGGCGGACGCGGCGGATCTGGCCAAGGCCTGCATCGAGAAGTATCCGAACGCGGTGCTGTATGCGCTCGCGCCGAACTTCCGCGGTGTGGAAAACGCCTTCAACGCCGGCATCCGCAACATCTCCTACGTGATCTCGGTCAGCGAGAGCCACAACAAGGCCAACATCCGCAGAACGCATGAGGAGTCTCTGGAAGAGCTGCAGAAGATCATGGACACCTACCCGCAGATGAACATCTGCGTGGCGCTGGCAACGTCGTTCGGCTGCCCGTTTGAGGGCATCCCGCCGATCCAGAAGGTGGTCGACTTCACCAAGCGCGTCTACGACATGGGCATCCGCTCCATCTGCCTGGCCGACACGATCGGCATCGCCGACCCGCGTCAGGTACGTGATACGATCCACGCCGTGACCGAGGTCATGCCCGACTGCGAGTTCCAGATCCACATCCACGACACCCGCGGCATGGGTCAGGCCAATACGCTCGCCGCCATCGAGTGCGGCATCAAGACGGTGCAGTCCACGCTCGGCGGCCTCGGCGGCTGCCCGTTCGCACCGGGCGCCTCCGGCAACACCGCCACGGAGGATCTCGTGTACATGCTCCAGCGCATGGGCTACGACACCGGCATCGACTTCGAAAAGCTGCTGGCTGCCGCGAAGTATCAGAAGAGCTTCATCGACGGCATCTACAGCGGCCATCAGCAGAACATCAACACCAAGACCCCGCCCTGCTGCTGAGGGCAGAGCGCATCCACAAATCTGAACCATATTAGAGAGGGAATCATTTATGGAAACTGCATTTGATATTATCTCGTTGGTGCTGTTCATCGTCGTGATCCTGCTGGCTTTCTTCCGCAAGGTCAACGTCGGCGTTGTGGCAGTCACATTCGGCGTTATCATGGTGCGCATCTTCGGCCTGACCGATAAAGATCTGATCGGCGGCTTCAGCACCTCAATGTTTACCACGCTCGTTGGCATCACGCTGCTGTTCGCGGCCATCACGCAGACCGGCGCGCTGGATCTGCTGGCCAGAAAGATCATCGCGCTGGCCGGAAACAAGATGTGGGTCCTGCCCATCATGGTCTACATTGCCGGCTTCGTCATTGCCGGCGTCGGTCCCGGCGCCGTGCCCGCACTTGCCATCATCCCCGCACTCGCGGCGATCATCGCCGTGGAGGTCGGCTTCAACCCGCTGATGCTCGTCCTGATCGGTGAGCAGGGCCTGATGGCCGGACGTATGACGCCCATCACGCCTGAGGCTGCCATCATCACCGGCGCCGCAGCCGAGGCCAACATTGCAAACGTTATGCCCACCATTCTGGTCTGCCAGACGCTCGTGACGATCGTGTCCTCGCTCGTGTTCTGGTTCATCTTCAAGGGCCACAAGGTCAAGCAGCCGCTCAACCCGATCGAGCGCGGCACGCTTGAGAAGTTCAACGCAAAGCAGATCATCTCTCTGCTGAGCATCGTGCTCATGCTCGTGCTGCTGATCTTCGTCAAGGTCAACATCGGCGTCGCCGCCTTCGCGGTTGCCGGCCTGCTGTTCCTGTTCGGCGTTGCCGACGACGGCAAGGCGCTCAAGTCCCTGCCCTGGGGCACCATCGTGATGGTCCTTGCGGTCGGCTCCCTGCTCAACATCGTCAACAAGATGGGCGGCATCGATCTGATGAGCAACGCGCTCGCCAAGATCATGACCAAGGGCACTGCAACTCCGTTCATGGGCATCTCCGCTGCACTGCTGAGCCTTGTCAGCTCCGCGCTCGGCGTGGTGTACCCGACGATGATGCCGATGTGCGCAGACATCGCTGCCCAGGTCGGCGGCGTGAACCCGGTCGCGCTGATGGCGGCTGTCGGCGCCGGCGGCTCTCTGTCCGGCATCTCCCCGCTGTCCACCGGCGGCGCGCTGGCTATGGCGGCGCTCGCGACTGCGCTTCCCAATCGCACCAAGGAGGACGAGAACAAGACGTTCGTGCAGCTGTTCATCTACGCCGGCCTTGCGATCCTGATCCTGATCGTGCTCTGCTCGACCATCTACGTCCCGCTGGCAAACCTGCTGCATGGCGCCTGATCCCCGGAAACGTTTGACTGCAATCTGATTATCTGATAAAGGAGATATTTCCATGGAAAAAGCATTGAGCAATATTACTGTTCTGGACCTGACCCGCGTTCTGGCCGGTCCGTACTGCACGATGATGCTGGCCGACTACGGCGCCAACGTCATCAAGATCGAGATGCCGGGCAAGGGCGACGATACCCGCGCCATGGGCCCGAAGAAGAACGACTACAGCATGTACTATGCCTACGTCAACCGCGGCAAGAAGGGCATCACCCTGAACCTGAAGTCCGAGGAGGGCAAAAAGCTCTTCCTCGAGATGGTCAAGAAGGCCGACGTCGTCGTCGAGAACTACCGCCCCGGCGTTATGGACAAGCTGGGTGTCGGCTATGACGTGCTCAAGGAGGTCAACGACCAGATCATCTACGCCGCCGTCTCCGGCTTCGGCTGCTACGGCCCGAAGCACCAGCGCCCCGGCTATGACATCATCGCGCAGGCCACCTCCGGCCTCATGAGCATCACCGGCGAGGCCGGCGGCCAGCCGCTGCGTGTCGGCAATGCCATGGGCGACGTGCTCGGCGGCATGAACCTCACCATCGGCATCCTCATGGCGCTCAACGCCCGCACCGTCACCGGCCGCGGCCAGCGCGTGGACGTCGCGCTCGTCGACTCCGTCGTCTCCAGCCTTGAGGTCGGCTGGCAGCGCTTCTTCGCCTCCGGCAAGCAGCCCGAGCTGATCGGCAACCGCTACGCCTCCGCCTTCCCGTATGACTCCTTCCAGGCCAGCGACGGACGCTTCGTCATCGGCTGCGGCAACGACAAGCTCTTCACGCTCCTGTGCACCAAGGCGCTCGACCGCCCCGAGCTGCTCGAGGATCCGCGCTTTGACACCAACATCCACCGCTGCGAGAACTACGCCGCGCTCAAGCCCGAGATCGAGAAGTGGAGCTCCCAGCACACCATCGCCGATTGCGTGGCCATCATCGATGCGGCCGGTGTCCCGGTTGCGCCGATCAATATGCTTGCCGACGTCGTCAACGACGACCACATCGCCAACGCCCGCGAGATGTTCGTGCACCTGCAGCACCCGGTCATCGGCGACATGATCGTCCCCGGCAACCCGGTCAAGCTCATGGATACCAAGCCGGAGATCACCAAGTGCGCGCCCGACCTCGGTCAGGACAACAAGGAGATCTACGAGGGTGTGCTCGGCCTGTCCGACGCAGACCTTGCCAGACTGAAAGAAGAAAAAGTGATCTGAGTTTTTCGCTTTCGTTTCTCTCCCCCCATAACTCCCTTCAAACATCCCCTCAAATCCTTTTTCTTTTCTCTCATAAAAAACGCTCATGGCTTTTGCCATGAGCGTTTTTCAAACTGTCAAAAAAGGATTCCTTTTCGACAAAAGGGTTTGCAGGCCGGCAAAAGGCTTTCCGCCGCTTATGCGGGGATGCGCCGGTACAGCCGCGCGCGCAGCAGCGTCGCCAGGGCGAGCTTGATCGCGTCCGGCAGCAGAAACGGCAGCACACACTTTGCCAGCACCACGCCGAGCGTGATCGCGCCCGTGCGGGTGTAGACGATGAGAAACCACGCCGTGCCGAATGCGTAGCACACGAGCAGCCCCACGGCTGCCGACAGCACGAACACCCACTGCCCGAGTCCCCAGCGCGCCTGCGCGAGGGCGATGATGAGCGCCAGCAGGATGAAGCCGACGAGGTATCCGCCGGTCGTGCCGATCAGGGACGCGAAGCCGCCGCGAAAGCCCGCGAATACCGGCGCACCCACCGCGCCCAGCAGCAGATACACCAGCACGCTCACCGTACCGCGCTTGCCGCCGAGCAGCCCGCACACGGCGAAGATTGCAAAGGTCTGCAGCGTGAACGGCACGTCCGCCGGGATGCTGATCCATGCGCACACGGCGATGAGCGCCGCGCCGATCGCGCAAAAGCAAAGGTCTCTTGTGGAAAATTTCATAGTGTTGCCTCCGATTGTAAAGTAAAGCGTAAATGAACTTAACAATCGGACGATAGCACACACGCGCCTGATTGTCAACCAAAAACGAAAACATCTTTACAATCTGCGCGCCGTGGTCTACACTATAGGCAACGAAACCGCACGACAAGGGGTGTGATCGGATGCTGCGGGATGATGTTTTGCTCTTGCTCACGGAGGCGGAGGGCTATGTATCCGGCGAGGAGATGCGCGAAAAGCTGGGCGTGACGCGCGCGGCGGTCAGTCAGGCGGTGCGTGCACTGCGCGCCGCGGGCTATGACATTGATGCCGTCACGAACCGGGGCTATTGTCTGCGCGCGCGGCCGGATACGCTCACGGCCGGGGACGTGCTGCCCTATCTGCCGCAGGCGCGGCGGGCTCTGGTGCAGTGCTTTGCGCAGATCGACTCCACCAACAGCTATCTGAAGGCGGAGGCCATGGCCGGCGCGCCGGACGGCCTGTGCGCCATTGCTGACCGGCAGACGGCGGGGCGCGGCCGCGCGGGGCGGTCGTTTCGCTCGGACGCGGGGCAGGGGGTCTACCTGTCGATGCTCCTGCGCCCGGCGTGCGCGGCGACGGCGGCCATGACCGTGACGGCGCACGTCGCGGTGGCTGTCTGCCGCGCACTCGAGCGCTGCGGCGTGCAGCCGGGCATCAAGTGGACCAACGACCTTGTCCTCGGCACGAAAAAGATCTGCGGCATCCTCACGGAACTCACCGTCGAGGCCGAGTCCGGCACGGTCGACTCCATTGTGGCCGGCATCGGCGTGAACGTGCGCCAGCGGCCGGAGGATTTCCCCGAGGAACTGCGTGCCATCGCGGGCTCGGTGTATTCCGAGACCGGGCTCGAGCTCTCCCGCGCGCGGCTGGCCGCCGAGATGGTGCGTGCGCTTGATGAGATGTATCTCGACTGGCAGCGCGATCCGCGCGCATATCTCAGCGACTACCGTGCGCGCTGTGTCACGGTGGGGCGTCCCGTGCGCGTCGTGCGCGGTGAAGATGTCCGCACCGGCTTTGCCGAGGCGGTGGACGATGACTTCGCGCTCGTCGTCCGCTGGGAGGACGGCACGCGCGAGACCGTCACCGGCGGGGACGTGTCCGTGCGCGGGCTGTTCGGCTATCTGGACTGAATACAAAAGCAGCGGCTGCATCGCTTGGATGCAGCCGCTGCTTTTCTGCGCGGTTTCAGTAGGCACTGATGGGCAGGGAATCGTCGTCCTGCCCCTTTTCGACCGAGCGGATGACGATGTCATAGCCGACATCCTCATTGACCTGCACGTGCACGGTCTCGCCCGCGCGATGCCCCATCACGGCCTTGCCCACGGGGGATTCCTTGCTGATGAGCCCCTCGAGTGCGTTTTGCCGCAGCGTCGTCACGAGGCGGATGGTCTGCTCCTCGTCGTCGTCCGGAATATAAATGACCACCGAGTCGAACAGACCCACCGTGTCGCCGGTCGAGTGGTCGGTGATGACCTTTGCCGTGTCGACCATGCGCTGCAGGTAGCGGATGCGGCTGTCGTTGCGGTTTTTCTCGCGCTTGGCGGCCTTGTATTCAAAGTTTTCGCTCAGGTCGCCGAAAGCGCGCGCCGTCTTGACCTCCTCGATCAGCTTCGGCCGCAGCTCCCGCGTGCGGTAGTCGATCTCGTCGCGCATCTTCTGGATGTCGACCTGCGTCAGTTCGTCGTACATGATAACACCTCGATTTCTCAGACGTCCATCTTATCACATCCCGCGCCGGAAGAAAAGGGGATGCAGCCGTTTTGCGCGCCGAGCTTGACAGAAAACGGCCGCCGCGCTATAATTGCTTCAAATAATTTAACTAATCGCAACAGGAGGCGATCCGCATGGATCATACGGAGCTGCGGCGCACGGGGAAGTTTCTGCTCTTCTCGTGCTCGGCCGGGCTGATCGAGCTCGGCAGCTTTGCGCTCTTCAACGAGGTGTTTCACTGGCCGCACTGGGCGGCGTATCTGACGGCGCTGGTGCTGTCGGTGCTGTGGAACTTTACCTGCAACCGGCGCTATACCTTCCGCTCGTCGGAAAAGGTGGCGCGGGCCATGGCGCTCGTGTTTTTGTACTACTGCGCGTTCACGCCGCTGTCCACGCTGCTCGAGCACCGGCTCGCGGACGTGCAGGGCTGGAACGGCTATCTGGTCACATTTCTGAACATGGTGCTGAATTTTGTGACGGAGTTTCTCTTCCAGCGCTTCGTGGTCTACCGCCACTCTCTGGACACGAACAAACTTGCGCACACCTCTCCCTGATCATATCCGTTTCCCGGGCGCAGCGGGCGCTCTGCTTTTCGGCAGAGCGCCCGCTGCGCCGTCTTGTATTTTCTGCACAGGTTTGGTATTATAAGAGGCACAAGATCGACAGCTCCGCGCCGGGAGCGGGAGGGAACGGACATGAAAACAGCCATCGTGACAGACGGGAAATACCGGTCGTCCATCGCGGCGGTGCGTGCACTGCACCGTGCGGGCTATCAGGTGATCGTGACGCAGACGCGTGCCGACGCGCACGCTGTGCCGGCGGTCGCAGCTTCACGCTGCTGTGCTGCCTTTCGGTGGATCGACGGGGCTGCGGCCGACGACGGCTATGCAGATCGGCTTGCGGCGCTGCTGGAGACGTATGACCGTCCGGTGCTTTTTTGCGTCGGCGCGGTCACGCTCAACACGGTCGCCGCGCAGCAGGAGCGGTTTGCCCGGGTCGCAGACTTTCTCATCGCGCCCCGGCCCGTGCTCGATGCACTCAACGACAAGGAGACGGTGCATGCGCGCGCGCAGAGCCTCGGCATCCCGGTGCCGCGGCAATATGACGGCGTCCCGCCGGAGCGCTATCCCGTTGTCATCAAGCCGCACTGCGGCGAGAAATTCGGCCTCAAGGCCGCCAACCGGTACGCCGTTGCCGACACGCCGGAGGCATATGCACAGATCCTTGCGCGCATGCAGCGCTACGACCCGGCGCCGATCGTGCAGGACAGGATCACCGGCCCCGGTATTGGCGTGAGCTTGCTGCTTGGCCGGGATGGCCGCCTGATCTGCGCGCTGTGCCACCGCCGCATCCGCGAATATCCGGTCACCGGCGGCCCGTCGACCTGCTGCGAGAGCTTTTACGACGCCGCGCTCATTGACCGCGCGTACCGGCTGCTGCACTCGTTCGGCTTCACGGGCATGGCCATGGTGGAGTTCAAGGGCGACTGTCTGCTGGAGGTCAATCCCCGCGTCTGGGGCAGCTTCCCGATGACGGAGGCGGCCCAAAGCCCGTTCACGGCGTACTATGCCCGCGCTGCGGCGGGGGAACGGGTGCGCTATACTGCGCAGGATTATCGCTCCGGCGTGCGTATGCGCTTTCTGCTCAATGATACGCTCGCTGCGCTGCACTATCTGTGCGCCGGGCGCATCGGCGTGTTCCTGCGCAGCATTGCCGACCTGTTCACGGCGAAGGAGGCCCTGCGCTGCCGGGGCGATAACCGCGTGTTCTGGGTCTATCTGAAAAACAGCCTGTTTGCGCGCGGGTGATTTCCGCGCAGAGAGGAGCTTTGCCATGGAGGTCAGATTTGACCTGCACATTCATTCCGAGCGCTCGCCGGACGGGCGTATGTCCCTTGACGAGATCGTCGCGCGCGCGCGCGCGACGGGATTGCAGGGTGTTGCCGTGTGCGATCATGACCGCGCCCTGACCGAGACGTGGGACGCACCGGATTTTCTGCTCATCCCCGGCATTGAGCTTTCGACGGATCAGGGGCATCTGCTGGGCCTGTTCGTCACCGAGCAGATCGAGGCGCGGGAGCTGGGCGCCGCGATCGACGCCGTGCACGCCTGCGGCGGCCTCGCCGTGATGGCGCACCCGTTCGAGCGCAGCTGCGATGCGCAGCGGCTCGACGCCTACCTCGACCGGCTCGATGGCATCGAGGTCTGGAACGGCCGGGCCGATCGCAAGAACCCGCAGGCCAACGCCATGGCGTGCGCGCTTGCGCAGCGTGCGCAAAAGCCGGTCACGGCCGGCAGCGATGCGCACATGCCTGAGGAGATCGGCAACGGCGTCGTGACGCTGGAGGTCGATGCACTGACGCTGCCGGCCGTCCGTGCGGCGCTGCTGCGCGGGGCGACGGCTGTGGACGGGCGGCGCGGAAAAGCGCGCTATGTTGCCGAGAGCCAGCTGACCAAGCGCAGACGCACCCATGCCGGTGCGGCCGCCTATGCCAAGTGGGCGCTCTTTGCCGCGAAGTGCTGCCTGCAGGATATCACGTGGAAAGAGGAGACCTATCATGTCTTGGATCGTTAAAGCAGGAAAACAGGGAAAAAAGATCATCAAGAAACTCATCACGCCCGCAGAAAAGCACTATGTCGGCTATACCCGGCGCATCGAGCGCGTGCAGACGACCCGGCGCATCTGCGCCATGACGTTTGACGACGGGCCGATGGGGCTGCCCGCGTCGCCGGATCGGTTTGACGGCCGGACGCTCACGGACGTGCTGCTCGACACGCTGGCGCAGTACGGCGCGCGCGGCAGCTTTGACGTCATCGGCGATACGAGCGCCAACTACCCCGACGAGGCCGGCAAGCTCGGCAGCGCCGCGTGGGGCGGCGTGCGCTTTGACCATTACCCGGACATTCACTGCGACGAGCAGGGCGGCGCGGAGCACAATGACCGCCTCATCCGCCGTATGCTCGCCGAAGGGCACCAGATCACGAACCACGGCTACCGGCACATCATTTTCGGCAAGAAACCGTTTGTATACGGCGCACGCGAATACCTTCCCGGCTTTGATGCCGCGGTGGAGGATCTCACCCGCCTGCACGCGCTCATGCAGACGCGCTATGGCTATACGATGACGCTTGCACGCCCGCCGCACTATGTGGACAAGATGACCGGCGGCTTTACCAGCTACGATGTCTATGACCATATGGGCTATCAGTACATGGCGGCGTCGTTTGACGGCGCGGGCTGGCTCCCGTCTACGGATCCGGATCCGGAGGCGGCCCTGCAGGCGGAGATCCGCGCCATGGTCGAGCCGATGCGCAAGGCGCTGGAAAAAGACCCGGACTTTTTCTGCGGGCAGATCATTTTCCAGAAGGACGGCTACAACATGGCCAAGCGCACACCGGTGGCCTTTGCGCTCGGCCAGCAGCTGGCGCTGCTGCAGGAATACGGCTATCAGGTCGTGCCCGTGGGCGAGCTGTTGGCGGAGAGCCCCTTTGCGGATGTCGGCCGCGAGGAACCGCTGTTTGACCGCCTGACGGCGCTTGCGGAGCAGCGGGCGATCGTCTTTTCCGATAACCGCCTGCGGCTCGACGATCCCATGACGGTGGGCGAGCTGGCGATGCTGCTGACGCCGAAGGCGGACGCGATCGCGCGCCGCGTCGCGCAGCTGCGCCGGACCGGCCGCGCCGGCGCCTATGACGGCGCCATGGCCTGGTGCCGGGAAAACGGCCTTGTCTCTGCGGCGGCGCACCCGGCGGATCACGTGACCGCGCTGCCGGAGGCATGGTTTGTCCCCACGGACGGCTTCACCCGCCGGGACGTCTATGCAGCCTTCCGCATGGAACGGCTCTGAGTGATGCGAAAACATACGGCGCCGGACGGAGATTCCGTCCGGCGCCGTGCGTTTATGGAATTTGAAAGCCCGGGAAATACTTCTCCGCGAAGGCCACCTGCTGCACCTGAAACGTTTTTCCGCGCAGGTATTCAAGCCTGCCCGCGTCCGTCGGCAGGGTGAAGGTGAGCTTGTAGGAGTAGAGCATCTGCCCCGTCTCGCCGTAGGTGCGGTTGATGCGCTCGCGGCCGTACTTCCCGTCGCCGAGCAGGGGACAGCCGGCGGCGGCCATCTGTGCGCGGATCTGGTGCGTGCGCCCGGTCAGCAGCCGGCACTCGACGAGCGAGAGCCCCTTGCGGCTTTGCAGCGTGCGGTATTCCGTCGCGGCGGATTTTGCGCCCGGCTGCGGCTTTTTCGTCACGTAGACCTGGTTTTTTACCGCGTCCTTGAACAGATACCCCTCCAGCCGTCCCTCGGCGGGCTTCGGCCGCCCGCAGACGACGCAGAGATAGGCCTTGTCGATCTCACGGTCGCGGATCTTATCGTTCAGGATGCGCAGCGCCTCGGCGTTTTTCGCCGCGATGACGATGCCGCCGGTGTTGCGGTCGATGCGGTTGCAGAGCGCGGGGGTGAAGGCGTTTTCGGCCTTCGGGTCCCATTCGCCGCTCTGACGCAGGTAGGCCTGAATGTTCGAGATGAGCGTGTCCCAGCTCCATTCGCCCGCACTGTGGCACAGGACACCGGGCTTTTTGTCCGCCAGCAGGATGTTCTCGTCCTCGTAGACGATGTCCAGCCGCGGCGTCGCAATTTTCAGCCAGGCATTTTCCTCCGTGGGTCTTTCAAAAAACTCGTCGTTGATGTATAATTGCAATACATCCCCCTCGACGAGGCGCACGTCGCGCTTCGTGCCCTTGCCGTTGCGCTTGATGCGCTTGAGGCGGATATATTTTTGCAGCAGCGATTCCGGCAGCAGGGGAACGGCCTTTCCGACGAAGCGGTCGAGCCGCTGGCCGGCGTCATTTTTGCGTATTTGGATCTCTTTCATAGCATGTACCATCTCCACGCAACGATTATCGCGGATTTTCAGCGCATTGTCAACACAAATTCCTGTTGACAACAGGGGTGGATATCATCTATAATACTAAAGCGATTGTGCGAGGTGCGCTATGAGACTGAATTTGAGAGAAATCATAGAAATTCCCGGCGGGAGCGTTCCGTTTTCGCAGGAGCTGGACACGGCCCTGCTGGACTTTCCCTCTGTCCGGGCGTACACCGCACCGATCACGGCCGAGGGCAAGGTGGTCAATACGGCTGGCATCCTCACGCTGCAGGGAAGGCTGCATGCGCAGATGCTGTGCGTGTGCGACCGCTGCGGCGCGGAGTTTCCGCGCACGGTCGACCTCGACCTGCACGCCGACATCACGGCGGATGCGCAGGACGACGATCCCGAGGTGTTTACGCTCGACGGAGACTGGCTCGATGTGGACGAGGTGCTCTCCACCTGCTTTATCCTCAGCATGGATACCAAGTGCCTGTGCAAGCCCGACTGTGCCGGACTGTGCGACCGCTGCGGCGCGAATCTGAACCTCGGGCCGTGCCGGTGTCAAAAACCCCGCGATCCAAGAATGGCTGTATTAGAGCAGCTTTTGGATAATAAAACTGACGAAGAAGAGGAAGCTGCTCATAACAGCGACTGACGAGGAGGTGTCATCATGGCAGTCCCGAAAGGAAAAGTGTCTCGACAGAGACGTGATAAGCGTCGTTCGTCCCACTGGAAGCTCACCGCTCCGGCGATCGTGAAGTGCCCGAACTGCGGCGCATTCGTCATGCCCCATCACGCCTGCAAGACCTGCGGCAAGTACAACGGACGCGACGTCATCAAGGTTGACGACTAAAAGAAGCTGAGAAGAGGAGCGTTTGCCCCTCTTCTTTTGCTATATGCCGGAGTTTTCCGGCATATAGCAAAAGAATTCCCGCAAAGGAGGCGCGGCGTATGCATCGCTGCACGATCAGCCACATCGACCCCGACAGTCCGCTGCGCCATGCAGCCCACCCCGGCGACCGGCTGGTGTCCATCAACGGCAACCCGATCACCGACGTGCTGGACTACAAATACTACGCCTATGACCCGCAGCTTGCGGTGTGCCTGCGCCGTCCGGACGGGTCGGAGCACACCGTGCACATCGTAAAGCCGCTCGGCGGCGAGCTGGGGCTGGATTTCGAGACCTACCTCATGGACAACGCCCACTCGTGCGCCAATCACTGCGTGTTCTGCTTCATCGACCAGATGCCGCCGGGTATGCGTCCGACGCTGTATTTCAAGGACGACGATGCGCGCCTGAGCTTCCTCATGGGCAACTACATGACGCTCACGAACCTCTCCGAGCGCGAGGTGCAGCGCATCATCCACCTGCACATCAGCCCCATCAACGTCTCCGTGCACGCCACGGACCCGGAGCTGCGCTCGTTTCTGCTCGGCAATCCGCGCGCGGGCAAGACGCTCGAGATCATGCGCCGCTTTTCCGACGGCGGCATCACCATGAACTGCCAGATCGTCTGCTGCCCCGGCCTGAACGACGGCGCGCAGCTGCAGCGCACGATGCGCGACCTCGCGGCGCTCTATCCGCAGGTGCACAGCGTGTCGATCGTGCCGGTCGGTCTGACGAAGTTTCGTGAGGGGCTCTACCCGCTCACGCCGTTCACGCCCGAGCACGCGGCCGAGACGCTCGATCTGGTCAATGCCTTCGGCGACGAGTGCGTTGAAAAATTCGGCACGCGCATCTTCTTCTGCGCCGACGAGCTGTATCTCAAGGCGGGGCGCGCGCTGCCGCCGGAGGAATTTTATGAGGAATTCACGCAGCTGGAAAACGGCGTCGGCATGCTGCGCCTGCAGCAGACGGAGTTCCGCTCGGCGCTGAGCCTGTCCGACCCGCCGGACGGCGTGCCGTTTTCCATGGCGGCGGGCGTTTCGGCAGCGCCGTTTCTGGAAAAACTTTTGTGTACGGCGCGCGAAAAGTATGCTACAATACAAGGACACGTCTATGCGATCGAAAATGACTTTTTCGGCCGCAGCATCAATGTCTCCGGCCTCATCACCGGGCAGGACCTCATCGCGCAGCTGCGCGGGAAGGATCTCGGTGAGCGGCTGCTGATCTCGAACAACATGGTGCGCCATGATGAGCTGGATTTTCTCGATGATATCACGCTCGAGCAGGCCAGCGCCGCGCTCGGCGTGCCCATCTACCCTGTGGACGCCGACGGCTTTGCCCTCTGCGACGCCATGTTCGGCATCCTGCCGGAGGTGCACCTGCCCGACCGCGGCACCGGCAGCACCGACGGCGCGGAGTACTACAAATACAATCCCCATAAGGAGGGGTGATCATGTCCAAACCACTGGTTGCGATCGTGGGCCGGCCGAATGTCGGCAAGTCCATGCTCTTCAATAAGCTCTGCGGACGCCGCCTGTCCATCGTTGAGGACACGCCCGGCGTCACACGCGATCGGCTCTATGCCGAGTGCGAGTGGTGCGGCCGCACGTTCGACATCGTCGACACCGGCGGCATCGAGCCGAGCACCGACAATGAGATCCTGCTGTTCATGCGCGAGCAGGCGCAGCTTGCCATCGACGCGGCCGACGTCGTCGTGCTCGTCACCGAGATCGGCACCGGCGTGACCGCCGCCGATCAGGAGGTGGCCAATATGCTTCTGCGCTCGAAAAAGCCCGTTGTGCTGGCCGTCAACAAGATGGACTCCACCGGCGCGGTCGACCCCGGCATTTATGAGTTTTACTCCCTCGGTCTCGGTGACCCGATCGCCGTCTCCGCCGTGCACGGTCACGGCACAGGCGACCTGCTCGATGCCTGTCTGGAGCATTTTCCGCCCGAGGACGCCTCCGACGCGGACGCGGACTATACCCGCGTCGCCGTCATCGGCAAGCCGAACGTCGGCAAGTCCTCGCTCGTAAACCTCATCCTCGGCGAAAAGCGCGTCATCGTCAGCAACGTCGCCGGTACGACGCGCGACAGCGTCGACACCCGCTTTGAAAACAAATACGGCAAGTATATCTTTGTCGATACCGCCGGCATCCGGCGCAAGTCCCGCGTGGACGACCGCATCGAGAAATTCTCCGTCATGCGCGCAAAGCTCGCCATCGAGCGCGCGGATGTGTGCCTGATCATGATCGACGCGCGCGACGGAGTCACAGAGCAGGACACGAAGATCGCCGGTCTTGCGCATGAGGCGGGCAAGGCGTCCATCATCGTCGTGAACAAGTGGGATCTGGTCGACAAGGAGACCGGCACCATGGAGAAGATGCGCAAGGACGTCCTGCGCGACCTGAGCTTCATGTCCTATGCGCCGGTGCTGTTCATCTCGGCGCTCACCGGCCAGCGCACCGAGCGCCTGTTCGAGCTCATCAACTTCGTCAACGATCAGAGCGCCATGCGCATCACCACCGGTATGCTCAACAACGTCCTCGCCGACGCGCAGGCGCGCGTCCAGCCGCCGACGGATAAAGGCCGCCGCCTGAAGATCTATTACATGACGCAGACGGGCGTCAAGCCGCCGTGCTTTGTCGTGTTCTGCAACAGTAAGGAGCTGTTCCATTTTTCCTACCAGCGCTATCTGGAAAACCAGATCCGCGCCGTGTTCGGCCTGGAGGGCACGCCCATCCGCATGGTCATCCGGCAGAAGGGAGAGCAGGAATGATCCCCGGACTGCTCGCGGCCATCGCCGTTTTTTCCTACCTGCTCGGCGGACTCAACGGGGCGATCATCGCATCGAAATACGTCTTTCACCGCGACGTGCGCGATTACGGCAGCGGCAACGCCGGCCTGACGAATTTCTACCGCACGTTCGGCGTGCCCGGTCTCGCCATCGTCATCGGCACGGATGTACTCAAGACCGTCATCGCGGTCGTGGCCGGCGGCCTCATCATGGGTACGCAGGGCGCGGCGGCCACGGGTCAGGTGTTTGCGGGCTTTTGTGTCATGCTCGGCCATATCTACCCGGTGTTTTACGGCTTTCGCGGCGGCAAGGGCGTGCTCTGCGCCGAGACCATGCTGCTGATCGTAAGCTTTCCGACCGGGCTCGTCTCGCTGCTGATCTTCGTGGGCATCGTCTGGGCCACGCGCTACGTGTCGCTCGGCAGCGTCTGCGGAGCGCTCATCGCGCCCATCGGCGTACTTGCCGCCTGCGGCAAACTGCCTGCACTGCTGAGCCTGTTTTGCGTGATCCTGCTCGTTGCCAAGCACCGCAGCAACATCCGCCGGCTCATTGAGCACAAGGAGTCGAAGCTGTCTTTTAAGAAAGATCTGTCCGATAAATTTGACGACGAAGATTTTTGATCCAAAGATTTGAAACAAAGAGAAGAGGGAACCAACCAATGCTTGAACTCAAACACCTTTGCTTTGAGGCTGAGACGGACGAGGGAGTCCGCCAGATCCTCAAGGACGTGAACCTCACGGTCGATGAACGCATGGTCGTCATCACCGGCCCGAACGGCAGCGGCAAGTCTACCATGGCCAAGCTCATCGCCGGCATCGAGCAGCCGACCTCCGGTCAGATCCTGCTCGACGGTGAGGACATCACGCACATGTCCATCACCGAGCGTGCGCGCCGCGGCATCAGCTTCGCCTTCCAGCAGCCGGTGCGCTTTAAGGGCATCACCGTTTTTGACCTCATCAGCATCGCCTCCGGCAAGAAGCTCTCGACCAACGAGGCCTGCACCTACCTGTCCGAGGTCGGCCTGTGCGCGCGGGATTATGTCAACCGCGAAGTGAACGCCAGCCTCTCCGGCGGCGAGCTCAAGCGCATCGAGATCGCGACCATGCTCGCCCGCGGCACGAAGATGTCCATCTTCGACGAGCCCGAGGCCGGCATCGACCTCTGGAGCTTCCAGAACCTCATCAGCGTGTTCGAGAAGATGCATGAGACGATCCACGGCAGCATCCTCATCATCTCGCACCAGGAGCGCATCCTGGAGACGGCCGACAAGATCGTCGTGCTCGTCGACGGTGAGGTCCGCACCATCGGCACCAAGGATGAGATCATGCCCGTGCTCATGGAGGCGTCGCGCGTGTGCAGCCGTCTGGCTGACAAGGTCTGAGGGAGGAAAACACCATGGATGCGATTGAGAAAAAACTGCTTGAGGAGGTCGCAGACCTCCACGGCATCCCCGAGGGTGCCTATAATATCCGCGCCGACGGCAAGCTCGCCGGCCGCAACACGACCGCGCACATCAACATCGTTACGAAGGAAGACAAGCCCGGCATCGACATCTACATTGCTCCCGGCACGAAAAACGAGAGCGTGCACATCCCGGTCATTATTTCTCAGACCGGTCTCAAGGATATGGTCTACAACGACTTTTTCATCGGCGAGGATTGCGATGTGACCATCGTCGCCGGCTGCGGCATCCACAACTGCGGCACGCAGGAGTCCCGCCACGACGGGATCCACAGCTTCTTCGTCGGCAAGAATGCCCGCGTGCGCTACATTGAAAAGCACTACGGTGAGGGCGACGGCAACGGTGAGAACGTCATGAACCCGACGACGATCGTTGACCTCGGCGAGAACGCCTACATGGAGATGGAGACAACCCAGATCAAGGGTATCGACTCCACCATCCGCGACACGAAGGCGCATCTGACCGACGGTGCGACGCTCATCATCAAGGAAAAGATCATGACCCACGGCCATCAGCACGCGGAGACGAACTTCTCCGTCGACCTTGACGGCTATGAGTCGAGCACGAACGTCATCTCGCGCTCGGTCGCCAAGGATCACTCCACCCAGATGTTCAACTCCAACATCCGCGGCAACAACAAGTGCGCCGGTCACTCGGAGTGCGACGCCATCATCATGGACAACGGTGTCGTCGGCGCGCGCCCGGAGATCACGGCCAACTCCGTCGATGCCAGCCTCATCCACGAGGCGGCCATCGGCAAGATCGCCGGTGAGCAGCTCAACAAGCTCATGACCCTCGGCCTGACCGAGAAGGAGGCCGAGGAGCAGATCATCAGCGGCTTCCTGAAGTGAGGTGCGCGGCATGATCGAGATCCTCTGCTTCGGCGACAGCAATACATACGGCTTCACGCCCGACTGGAAGCACCGCTACGGGCGCGATATTCGCTATCCCGGCACGCTTCAGGCGCTGCTGGGTGACGGGTATTACGTCGCGGAGGACGGGCTGATCGGCCGCACAGCGGCCTTTCCGGACAGCAACCGCGACGGGCGCTCTGCGCTCGAGACGCTGCCGCTGAGCATCGAGAGCCACGGCCCGGTGCAGTACATCGTGCTCATGCTCGGCACGAACGACTGCAAGGCGGACAAGACCCGCTCCGCCGAGGAGGTCGGCATCGGCATGGACAAGCTCATCCGGCTCGTCATCGGCATGCTGCCCGCATGGACGAAGATCCTGATCGTGTGCCCGCCGCCGCTCGGCGCGTCCGCGCCGCAGCGCGACCCGGAGTATGACGCGCAGTCACTCACCGTGTCGCAGGGCGTGGCAGAGCAGTACCGCATGATCGCCGAGGCGTACGGCCTGCGCTTTCTCGATGCCGGCACGCTCACGCAGATGAGTGCGCTCGATGGCGAGCATCTCGACCCGGACGGCCACAAAAAGCTGGCCGCCGCCATCGCCGGGATCATCCGCAGCGACTGTGAGGCGTGAGCGCAGCAGACGAAAAAAACCGGTCTGCGCAGGGGGCAAAACCGCTGCGCAGATTTTTTTCGCAGAATCGAAAAAACGTTCTTGACATTCGTGCTGTTTTCTGATAAGATACACCTTGCCTGTGGGGGTATAGCTCAGCTGGGAGAGCGCTTGAATGGCATTCAAGAGGTCAGCGGTTCGATCCCGCTTATCTCCACCACGAAAAATCCCGGAAAGTACTGAAGTATCAGCGCTTTCCGGGATTTTTTCTTTTTAAATCAAAGCAGCAAAAATATAGCTGAATTCAGGAAAATCCAGTTCTATTACACACTCTGTTGCACACTCTGCTTTTCAAGGTTACAGGGCATCCGTGATCTTCCGAAGGTCATTTAGATCCACGTCCTGATAATAGCGCGTCATGGAGATGTCGGTGTGCCCGATCAGCTCCAGCATATCCTTGTCCGGCGTTTTGATGCGCTTGGCGAGCGTGGCGAATGTGCTCGACCGGATGCAGGAACTGCAGAAGCTCTGGGACGATGCGCTGGTGGACGCGGCGAAGGCAAACGCTGCAAAAGAAAACACCGCCGAGGATGGCGGCGTGCAGGAGCAGGCGCGCAGGAAGTACTGGCGGCCGGAGCTGAACGAGGACGAATGGAATCTTCTGAACCGGCGAATGGAAAAAGAACTCGGCAGCGGCAAACAATATCTTGACGAATCCACAAAGTGGATGTACGCTGAAGAAAAAGGTGTGAAGGTGTTCGCCTTGTACGGGGTGGGAGATGGTACTGAGGCGACCACACTGTATGCGGCCGGCGGAAAACAAGCCGCGCTGCAGAAGGCGAATATTGCAGAATATGTTGAGAGGAGCAGAGAATATGACAGAGATGGACGATCTGTTGATTCGTGGGTTGAGTTGCTTCGGCGTAAGAAAGGGAGCAGGGGCAGAAATCTATCTCAGGGTCAAGGGCCAACCGGAGCTTCAGGAACGGCTCATGGACTATATGGCGGATCACCGCGAGGCAACGGCGGAAGAACTTCTGGACGTGGCTCGGAGAATCAGCGCAAAGTAAAAGAGCAGTTTTCTCTCCGAGAGCCGGTGGAGCAGGTGCGCGATCTTGTCGCCGTGCATGGCCTGACGGAGCAGAACCTGCGCGGCGCTCTCCGGCTCGGTGGATTGCCGATGCCGAGTATCGCGGTCGTAAAAGCTGCGCAAGGGCACAGCAAGTACGGCCCGATTTCCATGGCGTTCGGCAGGGAGAGCATTGACCCGCAGGTTGACCACAGGAACAAAACCTACGGCGGGGATGCCTACACACCGACAGCACCGGCGGTGGAATATCCGGTGAACTACGACCGGATGCGCGCCATGGAAAACCAAATCTCTGAGCTGAGCAAATGAATGGGGGATGGTCTATGACGGTTGCTGAGCTGCGGGCGTGGATCGACAGCCTGACGCAGGACATCGACTTTGCCTATCACGGAAAATTCGGGTCGATCTGCCCGTTTCATCGTGAGGATATTGCCCTGTGCTATGACGGCTATGCGGTGGATGCGCACTCCGTGGACGAGGCGATGGCGCTGCCGTTTATCTGCGGTCACTCGCTCGCGGAGCTTTGTGAGGAGCTGGATATTTGACCGCCGTGCTGCGCGGCGGAGAAAGGAGCAGAGGAATGGAACTGGAACGCGCGAGGACGCTGCTGACCGAACTGGCGGACGGCGTCGATCCGCTGACGGGGGAGTGTCTGCCGTCCGACAGTGTCTGCAACCGGCCGGAGATCATCCGCGCGCTGCACTGCGTGCTGCAGCACACAGCCGGCGGGCGAAAGCGCCCGTCGCCGCCAAATGCGGGCAAGCCGTGGACGGAGGCGGACGATAGCGCCCTGCTGCAGATGTATGACGCGGGCAGCGATGTGGGGGAGCTCAAGACGCATTTTCAGCGCTCCCGCACCGCGATTATACGGCGCCTGGAGCGCCTCGGCAGGGTGCAGCCAGGGGAGCTGCAGCGATGAAAAGCACCCGGCTCGCGGCAAAAGCCGCGAGCCGGGGGCTTTGACTATGGGCTCATTTGAAAACGGTGCGCGCTTTGCCCGGCTGCGGCCAGGCGCGGCGTATATAGAAGTGCTGCAGCTCCTCGAGCGTGTAGTCCGTGCCGAATTTGCGGTTGATGAGGCTGTGTACAATGCCCCAATTCCAACCGTAATCCTGAATGTAGCGGCGCAGCGCTTCAAGCATTTTCGACTCCATCTCGCCCCTTCCTTTCTGTCGGCGGCGCAGCGCGCATGGTGACGCTCAGCGGCCGCTTGCCAAAAAGATAGCACATTTTTGAAGAAAATACAAGTAAATAGCAGCGCTTTGCGCGCGGCGGGGATTCAGAACCCGCAAAGATCCCCCCCTCAGTCGTGAATGGCTGCGATCCAGCGGTCGACGTCCGCGTCCGGTGTGCGCTGCGTTGTGTCGTCAAAGTGCACGTCCAGCCCCGGCCGGAACGCCGCGCCCGGGCACAGCGCCCGCATGTCCCGGATCGAGCGGCCGAGCCAGCCGCCGTTTGTGGCAAAGGGGTAGACGGTCTTGCCGCTGATGTCATGCGCAGTCAGAAAGGCACGCATGGCGGGGGAGCAGGTGTACCACCAGACGGGCGTGCCGAGCACGATCGTGTCGTAGCGGTCGAGGTCGATGTCCATCGGCTTGAGCGGCGGCAGGTAGCCCTGCTTGACCTCGCGCTCGCCCTGCGCGACCACGTCGTCATAGTCGCCGGTGTAGGGCGCGACGGTGTCTATGCGCGCAATGTCGCCGCCGATGGCCGCGTGGATGCGCTCGGCGATGCGCTGCGTGTTGCCGTGGTAGGTGTAGTAAAGGATGAGAGAACGCATATCGCTTACCTCCGATTGGATGCTTTGTAATCATCATACTCCATGAAGCTGGCTTGAGGTCAAGTGGTGAAGTGTAAATTTTTCTTGAAGGAAGATTTCAATTTGCATTACATTTACAATGCAAGTGATGTGCCGGGTTCCATAGAAGAGCCCCCTATGGACATCACCTGATTATTATTGAGGTAAAACAAATATAGTCATAGTCAACTATGAACGGAGGTGCCATTATGGCGTTCTAAAACACGTTGATCAAGTGCCTGATTTGGCTCAGTTTTCTGTTCGTAAACAGCGCGATCACCACAGGGCTCGCTTACGCAGGTGTTCTCCTCGGTGGAGTCCCCACCATATTGCTTTTCGCCGTCGCCTGCTACGCCGCGCGTTCCTGCTGCAAAGCATATGACAGGAAACATGCGCCTTTGCCAAGCGCCGCTGACACCGGAGAAGAGCCAAAGCCCATTTCTCCGGCAGACGGCGCTGCTGCAGAAGAGCCGGCAGAGCGGCAAGAAAACCGGGAAGAAGCCAAAATGGGCGAAATTATCCAGCTCCCGAAAGCCAAGAGCGTGCAGCCGGAGCAGCCTGTCAAGGAGAACAAACCGCGCCGCGTCTCGCAGAAACCGGTCATTCTTACCCTCTCGGTACTGGTGGTCGTACTTACTGCATCCTGCTGCTTGCTCGGGTATCATCTGCAATGCGTGCAGGAAAGTCTGTTGAGAGCTACCAGCGCAGCCACCCCATTCCGGATCCGGATCCATATCCATGGAATAAATGAAAATCTGCAAATCAGAAACAGTGTATTGGAATGTGTTCTTGGGCGCGCAAAGCCCCGCACCGGCGCGGTGCGGGGCTTTGTCTTATTGCAGCTGCGCAAGCTCCGCCTGCCACACGGCGGCACAGGCGTCGCTTGGCATGCGCCAGTCGCCGCGGGGGCTGAGCGTGACCGAGCCGATCTTCGGTCCGTCGGGCAGGCAGCTGCGCTTGAACTGCTGGGCAAAGAAGCGGCGGTAGAAATTCTTCAGCCAGTGCAGCAGCACATCGTCCGGATAGCGGTCGCCGAGCGCGTGGCGCGCGAGCCGGTAGATCTTCGCCGGCCCGAAGCCGAAGCGCAGCACGTAGTACAGGTAAAAATCGTGCAGCTCGTAGGGCCCCACGAGTGACTCCGTCTGCTGGGCGATCTCGCCGTTTTCCTTTGCCGGCAGCAGCTCGGGGCTGACGGGGGTGTCGAGAATGTCGAGCAGCACAGCACGCAGGGCTTCATTTTCCGCCGCGTCGGCTGCGTAGCGCACGATGTGGCGCACGAGTGTTTTCGGCACGTCGGCATTCACGCCGTACATGCTCATGTGGTCGCCGTTGTAGGTGGCCCAGCCGAGGGCCAGCTCGCTCAGATCGCCGGTGCCGACGACGAGCCCGCCCGTGCGGTTGGCGAGGTCCATGAGCTCGAGCGTGCGCACGCGCGCCTGGCAGTTTTCATACGTCACGTCAAGCACGGCCTCGTCCTGCCCGATGTCGGAAAAGTGGCTGTGGACGGTGCGCGCGATCGGGATCTCCTGAAACGTCACGCCCAGCTCCTCACAGAGGATCTCGGCGTTGGAGCGCGTGCGGTGCGTCGTGCCGAAGCACGGCATCGTCACGGCCAGCACATCCTTTGCCGGACGGCCGAGCTGCTGCATTGCGCGCACGGACACGAGCAGGGCAAGGCTGCTGTCCAGCCCGCCCGAGATGCCGATGACGGCGGTCTTCGCGTGCGCGTGGGCGATGCGCTTGGCCAGGCCGTCGGCCTGCATGGCGAGGATGAGCTCGCAGCGCTCGGCGCGTGCGGCATCATCCGCCGGGACGAACGGCGTCGGCGAGACATACCGCGTGAGCGGCACCTCTTTGAGCGGCAGGTGAAACTCAACCGTTGCATAGCCTGTATTTTCGAGCCGGAATGTCGTGCTGCGGCAGCGCTCGCTGACCATGCGTCCGAGGTCGAGCTCCGTACAGGCGTACCCTGCACCGAAGGGCTTTGCCTCCGAGAGCAGCGTACCGTTTTCACAGATGAGGTCATGCGCGGCAAAGACCATGTCAGTCGTTGACTCGCCGTGCCCGGCATCGGCGTAGAGGTACGCGCACAGCAGCCGCGCCGACTGCTGGCTCACGAGCGCACGGCGGTAATCGGCCTTGCCGATGGTCTCATCACTGGCTGAGAGATTCGCGATCACGGTCGCGCCCGCGAGCGCGTGGTGCGTGCTCGGCGGCAGCGGCGCCCACAGATCCTCGCACACCTCGACGCCGAGGCAAAACTCCGGCATCTCCGCGCAGCGGAACAGCAGCTGCGTGCCGAACGGCACCTCCTGCCCGGCAAAATGCAGCGTGCGCACGCCGGCGGGCGCGGGATTGAATTGCCGCCGTTCGTAAAACTCGCCGTAGTTCGGCAGGTATGTTTTCGGCACCAGACCCAGCAGCTTCCCGTGGCAGACGACGGCGGCACAGTTGTAGAGCTTTCCGTCCACTGTGACCGGCAGTCCCACGAGGGCCACGAGGTCAAGGTCCGCGCTCGCCTCGAGCACGGCAGTGAGCCCTCTTGCTGCGGCGCGCTGGAGCGGCTGCTGGAAAAACAGGTCGCCGCAGGTATAGCCGGTCAGCCCCAGCTCGGGAAAGACCGCCAGCTGCACGCCGTCCGCCGCTGCGCGCTGCATGGCGGCGATGGTCTGCTGCGTGTTGAATGCACAGTCGGCCACGCGCAGCGCGGGCGAGACCGTGCAGGCTTTGAGAAAACCGTGGATCATGATATTATCACCCTTTCAAAAGACAGACGGCGCAGCAATCCTTGCCTGCGCCGCAGATCGGAATCGAGGCGGGCCTTGCCCCCTCGAGCTCCCCCGCTGCTCAGGAATCTGCACAGCGGAAAAACGCCTTTTCTGCAATCGTAATCGGCAAAACCCGGAGCGCAAAGCGCTCCGGGTTTTGCGGATGCTATATCATACCACGGTTGTAGGGGGAAGAACAAGTGGCGGTATGCAGAAAATATGTGCCGGGAAGCCCAAATTCACGGGTTTTGTGCACAGTCGGCGTCGAGCGCTGCGTATTCCGCGTCCGTGACGGGCTCCAGCCACTCGTTGCTCGTCCCCTCGCCGGGGCACTCGATGGCGATGTGGCTGAACCAGCAGTCCTTCTGCGCGCCGTGCCAGTGCTTGACCTCGGCCGGGATGGTCACCACGTCGCCGGGGTGCAGGGCCTGTGCGCTCTTGCCCGCCTCCTGATACCAGCCCAGACCGTCCGTGCACAGCAGCAGCTGGCCGCCGCCGGACTTCGCGTGATGGATGTGCCAGTTGTTGCGGCAGGCGGGGGAGAAGGTGACGTTTGCGAGGAAAACGGTCTTCGTCGGGTCGGTCAGCGGGTTGAGGAAGCTCTCGCCGGTGAAGTACTGCGCGTAGGCCGTGTTCGGCTCGCCGAGGCCGAAGAGGCCGCCGTTCGCGTCCGCGCCGTCGTCGGCGTAGACCTCCTTCGCCTGCCGGAAGGCGGCCCAGGCGTTCGGCCAGCCGGCGTAGAAAGCGAGGTGCGTGAGGAGCTCGGCCATTTCGGTTTTGGTCACGCCGTTTTGCTTCGCGGTCGTGAGGTGGTAGGTGAGGGAGCTGTCCGTGATGCCCTTGCTGATGAGCGCTGTGATCGTGACGATCGAGCGCAGCTTGAGCGGCAGCTGCCCCTCGCGCGACCAGACCTCGCCGAAGAGCACGTCGTCGTTGAGCTCAGCGAATTTGGGTGCAAAATCATTCAGGGCATCTCTGCCCGCAGTCTGTTTTACCATGCTGGTGCCTCCTTATTTCAGATACTGATGATAGAATGCTTCGATGCGGTCGAACGGGATGATATCCATTCGGTCATAGAGATCGGTGTGTACGGCGCCGGGGATGAGCAGCAGCTCCTTGTTGTCGCCCTGCAGCTTTGCGAAGGCGTCGCGGCTGAAGTAGCACGAGTGTGCCTTGTCGCCATGGATCATGAGCACGGCGCTGCGGATCTCACCGGCATAGGCGAGCAGCTTTGCGTTGAGCAGCGACAGCGGGGACGTGACGTTCCAGCCGCCGGTGGAGTTGAGCGAGCGCGGGTGGTAGCCGCGCGGCGTCTTGTAGTAGTCGTGGTAGTCCTTGACGAAAAACGGAGCGTCCTCCGGCACGGGGTCGACTACGCCGCCCGCGCGCTGGTATGTGCCGGCTTTGTAGTCGGCGGTGCGCTGCGCGTTGAGCGCCTGGCGCAGAGCGTAGCGGGCATCCGGATTGTCGTCAGTGTCAAAGTAGCCGTTGGCGGTCACGCGGGTCATGTCGTACATCGTGGATGTGACGGTGGCCTTGATGCGCGTGTCGATGGCGGCGGCGTTGAGCGCCATGCCGCCCCAGCCGCAGATGCCGAGGATGCCGATGCGCTCCGGGTTCACATCGTCACGCACGGACAGGAAATCGACCGCGGCGGAGAAGTCCTCAGTGTTGATGTCGGGCGATGCGACATAGCGCGGTGTGCCGCCGCTCTCGCCGGTGTACGACGGGTCAAAGGCGACGGTCAGAAAGCCGCGCGCGGCGAGCTCCTGCGCGTACAGGCCGGAGCTCTGCTCCTTCACGGCGCCGAACGGGCCGCTCACGGCCACGGCGGCGAGCTTTCCGGCGGCATTTTTCGGCTTGTAGAGATCGGCGGCAAGCTCGATGCCGAAGCGGTTGTGAAACGTGACCTTACAGTGGTCAATGGTTTCATTTTGTGGGAACGTCTTGTCCCATTCCTGCGTGAGAGTCAGGGTGCTGTTCATGCTTTTTACCTCCTGTACCGGTTTTATGCGATGGCCGCGCCCATGGCGCGGGCGGTCTCGAGTGCGGGGTGGCCGGCGACGGCACCCGGCTCCGTCACGCCGCCGGCGAACACTGTCCCGGCGAGGCGGCACTTTTCGTAGCATGCGATCCAGCCCTCGAGCCCGTGGATGGCGCGCTCGTCCGTGTCCGGCTCGTCCTCGGTCGCCGAGGCGAGCAGGTAAATGTCCCGGAACGCGTAGTCCGACGGGAAGAGGGCGTTGGCGCGGTCGAGCAGGGTCTTGAGCTGGCCGCTCATCTCATAATAGTAAATGGGTGTGGCGAACGCGATCACATCCGCGTGCTGCATCTTTTCCGTGATGGCGACGGCGTCGTCGTCGATCACGCACCTGCCCAGCGTCTGGCAGGCGAGGCAGCCGCGGCAGAATGCGATGTTCTTGCCGCGCAGCGAGATGACCTCCACCGCGTGTCCGGCGGCGCGCGCCCCGTCGGCGAAGGCGTTTGCCAGCGTCTCGGAGTTGCTGCCCGCGCGCAGGCTCGCGCTGAGGATGAGAATGTTTTTGGCCATATCGGTCTTCTCCTTTTTGAGCGGCTTGACACCGCCGCTGGGATCTGATATCCTGAGCATACAACCTGAAGCTGGCTTTAGGTCAAGCACTTTTTTGCGATTTTTTTTCGAGGTGATCCCATGTATACGATCGGACAGGTGTCGGAGCGGTTTGATCTGCCGGTCTCCACGCTGCGGTACTATGACAAGGAGGGGCTGTTCCCGAACCTGACGCGCACATCGGGTGCCCGCCGCTTCGGCGAGCAGGAGCTCGAGACGCTGCGCGTGATCGAGTGCCTCAAGCGCTCCGGACTGGAGATCCGGGAGATCCGGCAATTCATGGAGTGGTGCGCGCAGGGCAGCGACACGTATCACCAGCGGCACGCGCTCTTTGTGCGGCAGGCCGAGCGGGTGGAGGCAGAGATCGAGCGCCTGCAGAAGTCGCTGGACATGATCCGCTTCAAGTGCTGGTTCTATGAACAGCTCATGCGCGACGGTGACGAGGCGCGCGTGCGCGCCATGCTGCCGGACCATCTGCCGGCGGATATCCAGAAGATCTATGACCACGCGCACGAAACGTAAGCATACAATCACGATTCAGAAAGGATGGCGACCCATGAAACAGCGATCGATCCTCGTGACGCTTCTGCTCTGTGTGCTGCTGCTGACCGGCTGCGGTACGGCGGCACCGGCCCCGGACGCGACGCCCACCCCCACGCAGGAGGCGGCGGCTGCGCCGACGCCGACGCCCGATCCGCTGAGCACCCTGCCGTATGAGGACGGCCAGCTCTATGCCGCGGCCTACCTCGGCTATCTGGAGCCGAAGGATCTGGACTTTTTCCGCCAGACGTATTTCGGCGGGCGGGAGCTGCCGGTGCACCACATCTCGGACGGGGATTTTTATCTCATCATCCCGCGTGACCCGAACGCGACCGTGCGCCTGCTGCGCAACGATATGCTCACGCAGACAAGCTCGGTCTTTTATGAGCAGCCGGACGGGAGCCCGTTCGTGATTGGCTGCAACGTCAGCGATATTTTTCCGGACGTGACGGTCGAGATCACGGCCTCCGACGGGGAGAAGGTGTCGTTTTCGCCCTTCATCTCGCTCGAGGACGGCAGTGTGGAGGTCGGCGAGCGCGGCCTGAACATCACACGCATCTCGACTGCGCCCTGACCGATCGGGAGCGCAGCCCCGGATACAGAACAGATCCCCCTTTGTGCAGCCGTTATCCTGCACAAAGGGGGATCTTGTTTTTCGCCCGGCTTTACCGGTCGCTGCTTTCCGCGAGCGGGAGCTCCGTGCTTGCACAGACGACGGCGCCCACGCGCTGCATATCGGCGAGGTTCGCCGCCTGCACGGCATCCGTGACGGAGGAGGTGCAGTCCGAGAGTACGACGGCGTCATAGTCGAGCGAGATCGCATCGTAGCACGTCGTGCGGATGCAGTTGGGCGTGGTCGTGCCGGCGAGCAGGACGGCCTGCACGCCGAGCCGCCGCAAAATAAGGTCGAGCCCGGTGTGGAAAAACGCCGAGAACCGCGGCTTTACGAGCACATAGTCCTGCGGCAGAACGGTGAACGCTGACGGAAACGCGTCCGACAGGTGCGCGGCGCAGTCCTCCGAGAGCGGCTTGCCTCCGGCTGCCCACGCGGCCGCGCGCGGCTTTTCCACATCCGAGCCGTCGCTGCGGTAATGGCGCACGGCGTAGATGACCGGAACGCCGGCTGCGTGACAGCGGTCGATGAGCGCCGCGCACGCGGGAACGGTCGCCTCTGCCGACGGGATGCACAGCGGGGACGCGCTGTCGAGAAAGCCGCGCTGCATGTCGATCATGATCAGTGCCTGTTTGGGCATGGTGTTTGCCTCCTGACAAAGTAGATGCCTCTATGATAGCGCCGCGTGCCGGATTTGGCAAGCGCGGCTTGCCATCCGCGCCCCGACGTGGTATCCTACCGGGTAGCCCCAGAACGAGGGGGCGTACTTCACGAGCGGGAGCGATCAACATGAGCAGACAACTCGAACCCTATCAGCAGATCGAGCGCAGCATCCAGAAGACCTATCACAAGCGGCTCTGGACGCCGTTCATCACAGCCGTCAAGCAGTATGACCTCATCGCGCCCGGCGACCGCATCGCCGCGTGCATCTCCGGCGGCAAGGACTCCATGCTCATGGCCAAGCTCCTGCAGCTGCTGCAGCGGCACAGCGACGTGCCGTTCGAGGTCGTCTATCTTGTCATGGACCCCGGCTACAACGCCGCCAACCGGCAGAAGATCGAATACAATGCAGCGCTGCTGCACATCCCGGTCACGATTTTCTCCACGGACATTTTCGAGATCACGAGTACCGCCGGGCAGTCGCCATGCTATCTCTGCGCGCGGATGCGCCGCGGCTATCTCTACAGCAAGGCGCGCGAGCTCGGCTGCAACAAGATTGCCCTCGGCCACCATTTCAGCGACGTGGTCGAGACGACCGTCATGAGTATGTTCTACGGCTCGCAGCTGCAGGCCATGCCGCCGAAGCTGCGCAGCCGCAATTTCCCGGGCATGGAGCTCATCCGCCCCATGTACTGCATCCACGAGGATGACATCATCGCCTGGCAGCACCACAACGGTCTGGAATTCATCCAGTGCGCCTGCCGCTTTACCGAGCGCGCGGCCGAGACCGGCAACGACGGCAGCAGCTCCAAGCGGCAGGAGGTCAAGCTGCTGCTGCGCGAGCTGCGGCGGACGAATCCGGGCGTGGAAAAGAGCATTTTCCACAGCATCCATTCCGTCTGCCTTGACACCATGGTTGGCTACAAGACCGGCGGCGTGGAGCACACATTTGCCGACTGCTACCGGGAGCGCGGCGAGATGACACAGGAGGACGAGACATGAACATAGAGCGGATGCAGCCGGCGGACTTTGACGCGGTCTACCGTCTGCTGACACAGAGCTTTCCGGCAACGGAGCGGCGCGGCGCGGCCGGGCAGCACGCACTGTTTTCCGACAGCGCATACCGCGTTGACATCCTGCGCGCGCCGGACGGAGGCGTGCAGGCGCTGATCGCGTCGTGGGATTTTGACGACTTTGTCTTTCTCGAGCACTTTGCCGTCGACCCCGCCTGCCGCAGCGGCGGCATCGGCGGGCAGATGCTCGATGCGATGCTGGCGCGCTGCGGCAAGCGTGCCTGTCTGGAGGCCGAGCTTCCGGAGACGGAGCTGGCGGCGCGGCGCATCGGCTTTTACGAGCGGCACGGCTTCACGGTCAACGCCGGCTATCCCTACTGCCAGCCGGCGCTCGTGCCGGGCGGCGACCCGCTGCCGATGCACCTGCTCACGACCGGCGGCGCACGCACAAGCGCCGAGCTGCGCACGATGGAGACGCTCGTGCACACGCGCGTGTACGGGCAAGTGCCCGCAGCGGAGCAATAAAGGAACAAGCGCCCGCAGCGGCGAGACCGGCGGTTTTGGCATCGGTCTCGCCATTGCGCGCAGCATCGCCGAGGGGCATCACGGCACGATCCGCGCCGAGAGTTCCGACGGCCACACAGTCATATTTACGGCAGAATTGAGGTAAAACTGCGATGAAGCATATGCATATTCTGATTTTTGTCCTTGCGCTCGCGCTGCTGTGCGCGGGCTGTGCATCCGGCGGCGCGGCGGAGGCAACGCCCGCCCCAGATATGAGCGATCTCCCGCTTGACGGCGGCTACGCCTACCTGCGCGTGGAGGTGCTCTCGCGCGACAAGGACGCCAAGGCGCTGGAGGTGCGTGTGCTCGATTTCGGCGACGCGGAGGGCGTGAACGTCGGCGCGGTTCCGGTGGGCACGCAGGGCACGGTCGACTGCGCCGACCTGCTGTCAATGGCCATGATGATCGACTCCGGCGAGTGGATCATCACCTACGCAGACCTCGGGCAGCAGGCGTTTCCGCTGCGGCTGACGTCGGTCGAGAACCCGGAGCACTTCGCCGAGCGCGTGGGGAAATAAAAAAAGGCCGGCTGAGGTTTTTCCTCAGCCGGCCTTTCGTATTACCAGAATTTCTTTCGCTTGCACACCCACAGGCTGATGCCCACGATCACGATGCTCACGACGACGATGACCGGGTAGCCGTACTTCCACGTCAGCTCCGGCATACCGGCAAAGTTCATGCCGTACCAGCCGACGAGCAGCGTCAGCGGCAGGAAAATGGTCGTCACGATCGTCAGGATCTGCATGATGCGGTTTTGCCGGATGTCGATCTCCGCCTGAAAGAGGCTCTGCACCTGCGTACACGATTCGCGCAGCAGCTGCGATTCCTCGCGCAGACGGATCACCCGCTCCTCGAACATACGAAACAGCAGCTGCTCGCCGTCGGAGAAGAAGCCGTTTTCGTTCTCACGCAGCTCACAGGCCACGTCGTCAAGCTGCGAGTAGTAGCGAAACCAGGCACTGGTCTCCTTGCGCAGCGCAGTCATCGGCGCGGAAAAGCCGTCGAGCTCGTCCGCCAGCACCCGGTCCTCGAGCGCCTCGATGCGGTCGGCAAGCTTTTCGAGCCGGTGCAGGTCGCGGGCGATGAGCTGCTCAAAAAAGTCGTAGAGAAACCGGCCGACACTGCCGTCGGTCCAGCGCTTTTCACGGGCGATGCGGCGCAGCACTCCCTGCAGCGCGTTCTCGTCATCCACGAGCACGACGCGCGCCGCCGTGACGAGATAGCCGCAGGCGAGCGGCTTGCCGTCCTTGCCCTGACACGGCAGCACGAGCGTTCCTGACAGGCAGTCCGAGCGCACCTCGGCCTTGCACACGCGCGCATCGCGCGCCGGCGGTGTGTGGTGCAGCGTCCGCTCCAGACCGGGCAGTGCCGGCTGGTGCGACAATTCTTCGGACGTCAGCAGCACAACGGCGGGCTGTTCGAGCGCAGGCTGCCGCTCCTGCTGTGTGAGCTTCTGCCCGATGGTATACCAATACAAAAGAGATCCCTCCTCTGAAAACGCGGTGTTGCTTTTATTGTAGCACGCCGCGCGCGCACGCACAACGTCCGGCTGGAATTTTCCATACGAATGTGCTATACTGGGAAAAATCAAATGTTTGGGGGAAACTGCATGGTCGTCTATTATACCGGCACGGGCAACAGCCGCTATGTTGCCCAGCGCTTCGCCGCCGCGCTCGGCGACGATCTGATCACCGCGAATGAATCTATCAAAAACGACACGCCCGCCGCGCTGCACTCCGACCGCCCGTGGGTGTTCGTCTCACCGACCTACGGCTGGCAGATCCCGCACATTTTTGCGGACTTTCTGCGCCGCGGCAGCTTCACCGGCAGCCGGGAGGCCTACTTTGTCATGACCTGCGGCAGTGAGATCGGCAACGCCGGCAGCCGCATCGCCGTGCTGTGCGCGGACATCGGGCTTTCTTACCGGGGTGTGCTGGAGGTCGTGATGCCGGAAAACTACGTTGCCATGTTCTATGTGCCGGGCGCGGAGGAGTCTGCGCAGATCATCGCGGCGGCGCAGCCGTCCATCGACGGGGGCATCGCCTGCGTGCAGCGCGGCGAGCCGTTCCCGGCGCCGAAGGTCAGCCTCATCGACCGGTTCAAGACCCATCCGGTGAACGGCATCTTCTACAAGTTCTTCGTCAAGTCCGGGCCGTTCACGGTCTCGGATGCGTGCATCGGCTGCGGCAAGTGCGCGCTGAGCTGCCCGGTCAACGGCATCGACATCGTCGAGCGCCGCCCGCACTGGAACGGCGCGTGCACGCACTGCATGGCCTGCATCTGCGGCTGCCCGGTCAGCGCCATCGAGTACGGACGCAAGAGTCGGGGCAAGCCACGCTATCAGTGCCCGGAGTATAAATAAGAAACGATCCCCGCGCCGTTCATCCGGCGCGGGGATCGCTGTTTACAGATAGCATTCCGGCCGCCGCTGCCTGAGGTACGGGCGCTTGCGCTCGCGCCAGAGCCGCGCCTCGGCGAGGTCGAGCTCCTGCACGATGAGCCGTTCGCGGTCGTCGGCCTTGCAGAGCACGTCGCCGCTCGGGTGCACGATGAGCGACTCGCCGGCGAAGTCCATCCCGTCCTCGCGCCCCACGCGGTTGCACATGGCGACGAAGATCTGGTTCTGCATCGCCTGCACGCGGATCTCCCACTCGAAGAGCTCCATGGGTTCGCTCTTCGTGTTCGCCGTCGGGATGATGACAAGATCCGCGCCCTTGAGCGCGCACGTGCGGATGCTCTCCGGCAGGTGCCGGTCGAAGCAGATCACGATGCCGATGCGGCCGTGCGGTGTGTCGAACACGAGAAAGCCGTCCTCGGACGGGGTGTAGTAGTCGCGCTCGTAAAACTGTGCCGCCTGCATGATGTGCACCATCTTGGCCACGCCCGCGCAAGTTCCCTCCGGCGTCAGCCAGAGGGAGGCATCATAGCGTTTGCCCTCCTGCTCGAGGTACATGTTCGGCGAGAGGTAGAGTCTATGCTCGCGCGCCTTGTCTGCGAAGGCCTGCACCGTCGGGCTGCCCGCCGGGACAACACAGGCGTCTGCGTTTTGCCCGGCATACTGCGGGAAAAACGGCGTGAGCTGCACCTCCGGGAAAAACAGCAGGTCGCTGCCCGCGGCGGCGTCGCAGAAGGCGAGAGATTTTTTCAGGTTTTCGTCCATGCTTCCGCTCATGGACATCTGCGCCATGGCAAGCTTCATAACGGCAGCTTCTTTCATGCGTCCTGCACGGTCAGGTGCAGCACGTCCGGCCGTGCATAGTGTCCGCACACATCGAGCTCCATGCGGCTGGTGGGCACGAGATGCATATCAAGGTCGGCATAGAGGATGTCCTCCCGGTCCCACACCGGCTGCACGACATAGTGCCCGTAGGGGTCGACGATGCAGCTGCCGCCGCGGCAGGGGATATCGCTCAGGCGCGCGATCTCATCCGGGCAGTGCAGCCCGGCGGGGTAGTCAGCGCGGTGAAAGACCATGTCGCAATTGATGAAATAGCACCGGCCCTCGAGCGCGATGTGCTGCACGGTGGCCTGCCATTCGGGGTTGTCGTTCGTGTTCGGCGAGATATAGAGCGTCACGCCCTTTTCATACAGCGCCGTGCGTGCCAGCGGCATATAGCTCTCCCAGCAGATGAGGCTGCCCATCGGTCCCCACGGGGTGTCCACGACCGGGAAATACCCGCGGTCGGCGTCGCCCCAGACCACGCGCTCCGCGCCCGTGGGCTTGAGCTTGCGGTGCACGGGCGCGAGCGTACCGTCCGGGCAGAAGATGAGGTTGGAATTATAGAGCGTGCCGGTCACGCCGTCGCGCTCCGATACACCGATGCTCACATATGCGCCCGCGGCCTTTGCCGCTGCGGCGAGGCGCTCCGTCTCCGGACCGGGCACGACGATGGAGTTATCACAATACAGCTGCCAGTCCTTGCGGCCGTCCTCGTTGCGTGCGCCGACCGTGAAGCCGAACGTCATGCCGTACGGGTAGCCGGGGATAAACAGCTCCGGAAACACGATCAGCTCCGCACCCTGCTGTGCGCACTCCGCGATCAGGCGCACGGCCTTGTCTGTGCACGCGGTCTTATCAAACAGCACCGGTGCTGCCTGCACCACGGCGATGCGGCACGTCGGTTTGAGATCCTTCATAGGTAAGCCTCCTTGTACTGGTACGTTTCTGCCCTTAAAATAACACGGCCTTGATAGGAATTCAAGATGCAAAAACGCCCGCATGGGGACCCGTGCGGGCGTTCTCGGCTTGGCAGGTTTCGCAAAAAGACTCAGGCAGCCTTGACTTTGTCTGGGACAAGCTTGTGCGCGATCACGCACAGGAGCATCGTGGCGGCCATGTCGGGCAGCGTGTTGCCGACCGGGATGTCCACACTCATGAGCACGCGGTAGAGCGCGAAGCCCAGCACCCAGACGACGGCGTTGCACACGTCCAGCTTTCCGCGCGCACCGCCGCGGCGCAGCAGGAAGAAGTCCGTGATCTGGATGGCGATCATCGGCGCGAACACCGAACCGATGAGGTAGAGGAAGTTCGTGATGTCGTCCATCGGGAAGCAGATGGCACAGACCGTGCCGATGACGGTCACGATGAGCGCGGCATACTTGCCGTTGATCTTCTTCGACAGGGACTCGGCCGAGATGCCGGCGCTGTACGCATCGAGGAAGGTCGTCGTGACGGTCGAGAGAATGAGGATGAGCAGCGCGGCCACGCCGAGACCGGCCTTGACCATGATGAGCGCGATGTCGCCCTCGCCGGTGAAGATGGCGGCGCCCATGCCGATGAGATACATCCAGCAGCTCACGACGCCATAGGTCAGCGTGCTCGAGAGCGTGGCGGCAAAGGGCTTTTCGGCCTCGCGCGTATAGTCGGAGATGAGCGGCAGCCACGACAGCGGCATGGCCACGGCGAGCTCGACTGCCGCGCCGAAGCTCAGGCTGTCGTCCGGCGTTGTGACGGGCGTGCCGCCGCGGAACACCACCACGCACAGCACGATCGAGAGGATGAACAGTGCGGCCATGGCGATCTTGTTGACCCAGCCGAGATTTTTGATGCCGATGGCGATCCACAGCACGATCAGCCCGCCGATGACCAGACACCACACCCATTTGCCGATGCCGAGCACGGTGTTGGTGGCGAGCGCGCCGTCATAGATCATGATCGACGTCCAGCCGACGAGCTGCAGCACGTTGAGCGCGGCAAAAAACAGGCAGCCGATGCGGCCGAAGCTCAGCTCGACCGTGCCCATGGCGCTGAGGCCGGTGCGGCCGCCGATGAGTCCGGCGAAGAAAAACATCGCACAGCCGATGACGTGGCCGAGCAGGATGGCGAGCAGACCCTTGGTGAAGCCGAGGGGCGCAAAATACGTGCCGGTGAGGATCTCCGCGATGGACACGGCCGCACCGAACCAGATGAGGCTGTTCTGGAAGCTGGACGTCTTTTTCATCTTCCGGCCTCCTGACGGTATTCGGGCTTGAGGTCGAACGCGTGGTCCATCGGACCGGAGCCCGCGCCGAGGTCGAGCATGGCGGCCAGTGCGCCGGAGAGATACGCCTTCGCGCGCTGCACGGCCGTGTCGAGGTCATAGCCCTTGGCGAGGTTTGCCGCGATCGTGCTCGAGAGCGTGCAGCCTGTGCCGTGGGTGTTGGGGTTATCGATGCGCTTGCCGTTGAACCACGCATAGCCGCCGTCACGGTACAGGAGGTCGTTGGCGTCGTTGAGCCGGTGCCCGCCCTTGCACAGGACGGCGCAGCCGTAGCGCTCACTGATGACCTTTCCGGCGGCGATCATGTCGTCGGGGGAGGTGATGGACAGCCCCGAGAGCACCTCCGCCTCCGGGATGTTGGGCGTGAGCACGGTGGCAAGCGGCAGCAGCCGCGCCTCGAGCGTGGCGATGGCATCCTCGGAGATGAGGCGCGCGCCGCTCGTGGCGACCATCACGGGGTCGACGACGATGTTTTTCGCCCCGTAGTGCTGCAGCCGCTCGGCGATGACCTCAATGAGGCCGGAGGAGGCGACCATGCCGATCTTCACTGCGTCGGGCCGGATGTCGGTAAAGACGCTGTCGATCTGCTGGGCGAGAAATTCCGGGGTCACTTCAAAAATACCCTGTACGCCGGTCGTGTTCTGGGCGGTCAGCGCCGTGATCGCACTCATGGCAAATACGCCATTCATGGTCATGGCTTTCAGATCGGCCTGAATACCGGCGCCTCCGCTGGAATCGCTTCCGGCGATCGTTAATGCTGTTTTCATGTTCTGTCTCCTTTTCAGCATCAATTTTGTTGAGCGACAGAAAGTGGTGCCCCCGATCTGCCGCTGTTTTTATTTGTATCTGCGCCTGTGCGCAGAGGGGGTCAGAGCTCCAGCGCTGCGCGCACAGCGGTTTTCAACTCGCGCGTGGCGGCGGGAATGTCCGGCTGCGCGAAGATCGCGCTCACGACGGCGACACCGACGATGCCGCTGCCGGAAAGACGGGCGACATTGTCCTTCGTGATACCGCCGATGGCGATGACCGGGATGGACACGGCCGCACAGATCTCGCGCAGGGTGTCATAGCTCACGGCGTTGGCGTCGGTCTTTGTCCCGGTCGGGAACACGGCGCCCACACCGAGATAGTCCGCGCCCTCGCGCTCGGCCAGCAGCGCATCCTCCACGGTCTGCGCCGACACGCCGAGGATCTTGTCCGGACCGATGAGCGCGCGCACTTTTCCGGCCGCCATGTCGCTCTGCCCGACGTGCACGCCGTCGGCGTCCGTTTCGATGGCGAGCGCCACGTTGTCATCGAGCACGAACGGCACGCCGTACTGCCTGCACAGCGCCTTGAGCGCGACGGCCTCTTCTTTGAAGTGCGCCTCGTCGAGCTCCTTCTCGCGCAGCTGCAAAAACGTTGCGCCGCCCTGCAGCGCCTGCTCGGCCTGCGCATAGAGCGTCTGACCGTGCAGCCACGAGCGGTCGGTCACTGCATAGAGCAGCAGGGAAGCATTATCGCAGTTCATACTTGGCTCCTTCCTCCAGCGTGTCGCCGGTCATGTTGAAAATGGCGTCGATGATGCGGCTGCGGTAGGTGCTGTTGCCGTCGCCGGGCTGCATGTTCGCCCAGGCGATCTCACCCGCGAGACCCATCGTGCACACGGCGGCAGCCGCGGCTTCGAGCTTGTGCCCGGGGTTTGCGACGAGAAACGCCGTCGTCAGCGCCGAGAGCTGGCAGCCCGTGCCGGTGATGCGGCTCATCTCCGGGCGGCCGTTGCGGATGCACCAGCAGCGCTCGCCGTCGCTCACGAGGTCGATCGCGCCGGTCACGGCGATGATGCAGCCGGTCTGCCTGGCGAACGCCTTGACCAGCGCCACGCCGTCATCAAGGTTTGCCTCCGTCACGGCGTCGACCGCATCGGCGTCCACGCCCTTGGTCGTGCCGCTGCCGATGCAGAGGGTCTTGATCTCGGAGATGTTGCCGCGCACGGCGTCAAAGCGCACCTCCTGCATGAGCCGGTTGGCCGTGTCGGTGCGCAGGCGGCTCGCGCCCGCGCCCACGGGGTCGAGCAGGACGATGTGGCCGAGGGCGTTGGCCTTCCTGCCGGCGAGGAACATGGAGGGGATGGTGTTTTTGTTGAGCGTGCCGATGTTGATGTTCAGGCCGCCGCAGATGCTCGTGATGTCCTCGACATCGTCTGCGTCGTCGGACATGATCGGCGAGCCGCCGGCCGCCAGCAGGACGTTTGCGACGTCGTTGACGGTGACGTAGTTTGTGATGTTGTGCACGAGCGGCGTTTTCGCGCGCACGTTTTCCAGCATGGTCTTGAGCACTTGCTCCATAGGAATGACTCCTTTCTTTTGCGGAAATGTCTGCATGAAAAAACAGCGGCGCCCGTAAAGAGTGCTGCTGTTGCGGTCCGGCAGTATGAATCCCTACGTTGGCATTGTCCAAATCAGGTGTGCGGGTCTAAGCGGATGCTTACTCTCAGCCGAGCGGCTCCCCGTGTTTGTTCACTTCATGATAGGACGAAACCGCCGGCTTGTCAAGGCAGGAATGTAAAATCTTCACCGCTTTGCGGCACGGGAACTTTACATGGCTGCGGTTTTCGACTTTACACGCGCTGTGTAAAACAGAAACGTGAGCTTGTAAGCGCCAAAATCTTGAATGTTACAGGAGGAAGAGATGAACCATTCCAAACGCATCGGGTCCCGCCTGCTGCCGCCTGCGCTTTTTCGCATTTACTGCTGTATTTTGGTTGCAATCGGGCCTCCGGCATGATACAGTTAAGATGCCGTGTTACAGCTGCTTTTACACAAGGGCGGCTGTGGATTTTACACGGTGGGAAGGAATACAGTTGTGCGGCCCTGCGCCGCGCATATGTAGGAGACTATATTAACAGGAGGAAGAAATGAAAACCAAAATGCACAATGGAAGCAGACTGCTGTCGCTGCTGCTGGCGGTAGTCCTTGTCTTCACGCTGACGGTTCCGGCGCTTGCGGCGGAAAAGCCGCAGGACATGAACCTGAGGATTGCCGTCATGTCCGACCTGCACTATCTCTCGCCGGATATGATCGCAGACACGGAGGACTTTGAGCATGCGTTCAACAGCGACCGCAAGCTGCTCAAGGAGAGTTCATCCGTCCTTCACGAGATGCTTGAGCGCGTCCGCGCGGACAAGCCCGACATCCTTCTCGTGTCCGGCGACCTGACCAAGGACGGCGAGCAGGAGTGCCACGCGGCGCTGGCAAAGCAGCTGCAGCAGCTGCAGCAGGATGTTCCGGGTCTGAAGATCTATGTCATCAACGGCAACCATGACATCCGCAATTACAATGCCAAGAACTTCAACACCGCCGACGGCAAGGCCGTGCCTGCCACGCGCACGGAGCCGGAGGACTTCAAGCGCATCTACGACTTTGTCTACTCCGACCCGACCGTCCTTGCGACCTTCACCCCGGCCGAGGGCAATAAGGCCGGCGGCCTGTCCTATGTTGCGCGGCCGGTCGAGGGTCTGACCGTGATCGCCATGGATACCTGCCGCTACAGCTCGGACAACACCTCCAACGGTGACGACGAGCATGAGACGAGCGGCGCCATCAGCGCCGACCTGGAAAAGTGGGTCATCGAGCAGACCGCTGCCGCGAAGGCGCGCGGCGACCTTGTCATCGGTCTGGAGCACCACGGTCTGGTGCCGCACTTTGACGTGCAGCCCACCATCCTGCCCATGTACCTTGTCAACGGCTATGAGCGCATTGCGCAGGAGTATGCCGATGCCGGCATGAGCGTTGTCTTCACCGGCCATATGCACGCGGTCGACATCGCTGCCATGACCACGAAGGCCGGCAACACCTTCTATGACATCGAGACCGGCTCTGCGCTGACGTACCCGTGCCCGGTCCGCTTTGTCGATCTGCGCCGCAGCACGGTCGGCGGTGAGACCAACACCTACATGAGCGTGAGCACCAAGACGCACATCGGCCCCATCCATTATACCGATCCCGCCACGGGCGTTGCGTATGTGATCGACGACCTGACCGAGTATGCCCGGGAATTCGGCTTCACGACCGCTATGCTCAAGACGGTCGCGGGTGACTTCGTCAAGTCCTTCTTCGGCAAATACCTGCCGAACGACACGTGGCCGGTCACAAAGATCATCGCGAACATCGACCAGATCATTGACGACGTGGCGGCTGTCCCGATCGCCGAGGGCAACAACCTGCTCGACTTCGCCAACTGGATCTATCGCTGCAACCTCGCCGGTGAGGATGACGGCAACTACCCCGCATGGGTGCAGTCCGGCATCGACCAGCTCAAGAGCGGCGCACTGCTCGATCAGGTGCTTGACATCGTTGCCAAGGACGCATTCGGCCGCGGCAGCGTGCTGTTCACGAAGTTCCAGGGCCTGTTCACCAAGTACCTCAAGAGCCAGCTCAACGACCTGCTCGTGAAGATCGTCGTCTCCATGAGCGTGGACAACAACTGCCCCGACGACAACGACAAGACCATTCTGCTCGAGGGCAGCAATGCGCAGGTGCGCCTCCTGCCCGTCACCGGCAGCAGCGCTGCGACCACGCAGGCGTATGTGCAGGGTGACACTGCCACGGTGTTCCTGACCAGCCGTCAGCTCCGTGCGGCGACCGGTGCGCAGTCCGGCGTGGCCGTGACGGTCGATGCTACCGACCCTGCCGTGGGTACGGTCGTTCTGGCCGGCCGCTCGATCGCCAATGCGTGCGACGCGGGTGCTGCAGCGCTGCAGGTGAAGTTCCGGTCCGGAACGGTCACGCTCGATGCGCGTGCGCTCGCGGCGCTTGACCTGCACAAGGATGTCGCCGTTTCGCTTGCAAGCGGCGCTTCTCTCAACGCCGCGCAGCAGCGTGCCCTCGGCTCGCAGGCCGCTGCGGCGACGCTTGCCAATGCTTCCGTTCTGGTTGACGGTGCGGCGGCGAGCTGCCCTGCCGGCAGTGTGCGCGCCGCAGTGGCCGTGAACGCGGCGGACGATCTGACCGCGTGGAGCCTCGCGGACGACGGCAGCATCTCCGCCGTCAGCGGCGCTTACGACGCCGGACAGCAGACCTACGCCTTCGACGTGGTCAACGGCGTGACGGCCATCGCGCGCTTCCCGTTCACGGATGTGGTCGCCGGCACGTGGTACTACGGCGCGGCGGCGTATGCCTACAACAACGGCCTCTTCGCCGGCATGACGCCGACGACCTTCGCGCCGAATGCCACCATGACGCGCGCCATGCTCGTGTCCGTGCTGTGGCGCCTCGCGGGTGAGCCCACGCCGAAGGCACCCAACACGTTCGTGGATGTGCCGGACGGCGCATGGTATACCGACGCGGTCACCTGGGCTGCGGAAAACGGAGTGGTCTCCGGCATCGGCGGCAGCCGCTTTGATCCCAGCGGCTTCGTCACGCGCGAGCAGACGGCCGAGATCCTCTATAACTACGCGCACAGCAAGGGCTATGACGTCAGCGCGCGCGCCGACCTCACGGCGTTCCCGGATGCCGCCAGCGTGTCCGGCTGGGCGGAGGAAGCGCTCTCCTGGGCGAATGCCGCCGGCCTCATCAACGGCACCGTGCGCGACGGACAGACGATCCTCGACCCGCAGGGCAGTGCCTCGCGCGCACAGGTCGCCATGATCCTCATGAACTACGTCGAGCACGTGGTCAACGCGTAAATCCTCTTTTCAAAGCAATCTCCTCTGCGCGGGCGGCGGCAGCCGCCCGCGCTTTTTCGTCGCCTTTGCATATCTGATGAAGGATGCGATGCAAAAAAGTGCGGATTTATATAAATTTGCAGTTGACATTTCGCCGCGAAGTTTTTATACTCAAACCATCGAGATCATTTTTACAAGATCGGAGCTATGAATATGAACCGCAGCTTCTATTTTGCATACGCTTATTACTTTACTATGCTGCAATAGTAAGGCTGATTTGTGATGCAAAAAAGAGCTCGGATATCGGGTTTGTTTCATGCGGCACAGGTTGAGCCTGTGCCGCATTTTCTTTTTGATATCCAAGAAATCTGCAACATTGTATCGGAGGTAATCATCATGATCGTCGTACTCAAACATGGCGTGGAAGCAGCAAAGCGCACGCAGCTCATCGACTGGCTCAAGGCTCAGGGGCTGGTCATCCACATTTCCGAGGGCGAATATCAGACCGTGCTCGGTCTCGTCGGCGACACGACCAACGTGGACATGGACCTGATCGCGAGTCTCGGCATCGTCGACAGCGTCAAGCGCGTGAGCGAGCCCTTCAAGTGCTGCAACCGCAAGTTCCACCCGGAGGACACCGTCGTCGAGGTCGGCGGCGTGAAGATCGGCGGCGGCAACTTCGTCATGATCGCGGGGCCGTGCTCCGTGGAGTCTGAGGAGCAGATCGTCGCGGTCGCGCAGGCGGTCAAGGCCTCCGGTGCGAACATCCTGCGCGGCGGCGCGTTCAAGCCCCGCACCTCGCCCTACGATTTTCAGGGGCTCAAGGCCACCGGCATCGAGCTGCTCAAAACGGCGCGCGCGGCCACCGGCCTGCCGATCGTGACCGAGATCATGGGCGTGGAGCATCTGCCGCTGTTTGAGGATGTGGATATCATTCAGGTCGGCGCGCGCAATATGCAGAACTTCGACCTCCTGCGTGAGCTTGGCAAGCTGCGCAAGCCCATCCTGCTCAAGCGCGGCCTGGCCAGCACGCTCAAGGAGCTGCTCATGAGCGCCGAGTACATCATGGCCGGCGGCAACGAGCAGGTCATCCTCTGCGAGCGCGGCATCCGCACGTTTGACGACTACACGCGCAATACGCTCGACCTCGCGGCGGTGCCCATGCTCAAGGAGCTGACGCACCTGCCGGTCATCGTCGACCCGAGCCACGCGACCGGCATTGCCCGTCTTGTCGAGCCGATGGCGCTTGCCGCGACCGCCTGCGGCGCGGACGGTCTCATCATCGAGGTGCACAACGATCCCATGCACGCCCTGTGCGACGGTGCGCAGTCCCTGCGTCCGGAGGTCTACGACGACCTTGCGCATAAGGTGCGCAGCATCCGTGAGGTGCTTGCAAAATGACGGTCGGGATCGTTGGCCTTGGGCTGATCGGCGGCTCCTTTGCCAAGGCCTATCATGCAGCCGGCGCGACCGTGCTCGCGTATAACCGCAGCCGCAGCGTGCTCGATTTTGCCATGATGAGCGGCGCGGTCGACGGCGAGCTCACGCAGGACAATGTCTCCGCGTGCGACCTCGTGCTCATCGCGCTCTATCCTGAGGCGACTGTTGACTGGTTCCGCCGCATGGCGGCACACATCGGCCCGCATCCCGTGGTGGTCGACTGCGGCGGCACGAAGCGCACCATCTGTGCCGCGTGCTTTCCGATCGCGCAGGCGCACGGCGTCACGTTTCTCGGCGGCCACCCGATGGCCGGAACGCAGTTTTCCGGCTTCAAGAACGCGAAGGCGGATCTGTTTCACGGCGCGCCAATGGTCATCGTGCCGCCGGACTTTGACGATGTGCTGCTCTTTGACCGCGTCAAGCAGCTGCTCAAGCCTGCGGGCTTTGCGCGCTTCTCGTTCACGACGGCACAGGCGCACGACGAGATGATCGCCTTCACGTCCCAGATGGCGCACGTGGTCTCGAACGCCTACATCAAGAGCCCCACGGCCGCGCAGCACAAGGGCTTTTCCGCCGGGAGCTACAAGGACATGACCCGCGTCGCATGGCTGAGCCCCGAGATGTGGGCCGAGCTCTTTCTGGAAAACAAGGATAACCTGCTCCATGAGCTGGACATATTTATGGCGCATCTGGGCGAGTACCGCGACGCGATGCAGCACGATGATCTGCCCACGCTCACGCGCCTGCTCGACGAGGGCCGCCGGCGCAAGGAGGAGGTGGACGGCCGATGACGACCATCCACGTGACCGCCTCGCGCGAATATGACGTGCTGGTGCAGCCGGGGCTGCTCGATGATGCCGGGGCGCTGATCGCGCACACGCTCGGCACCGGGCGCACGGCGGCCGTCGTCGCGGGCGAGACCGTGGCGGGGCTGTATGCCGCGCGGCTGGAGGCATCGCTCACGCGCGCGGGCTTTCGCGTTGTGACATTTACCTATCCCGGCGGCGAGCACTTCAAGACGCTCGCCACCTACGCCGCGCTGCTGGACTTTCTGGCGGCGCACCGCCTGAGCCGCAGCGACCTCATCGTCGCGCTCGGCGGCGGCGTGACCGGCGACCTCGCGGGCTTTGCCGCCGCGACGTATCAGCGCGGCATCCCGTTCGTGCAGGTGCCGACGACGCTGCTGGCCGCGGTGGACTCCTCCGTCGGCGGCAAGACGGCCGTGAATCTGGACAGCGGAAAAAATCAGGTCGGCTGCTTCTACCAGCCGAGCCTTGTGCTCTGCGACCCGGACACGCTGCGCACCCTCCCGCCGGAGGAATACCGCAACGGCTGCGCCGAGGTTATCAAGTATGCCGTGCTGCGCAGCGCGCCGTTTTTTGACGAGCTGCGCGCGCAGCCGGTCAGCGCGCAGGTGGGGCACGTCATTGCGACCTGTGTCGGCATGAAGCGCGATCTGGTCGCGGCCGATGAGTTTGACCGCGGCAGCCGTCAGCTTCTGAATCTCGGCCACACGTTCGGCCACGCGGTCGAGGCGTGCAGCGGCTACACCGTGCCGCACGGCTGCGGCGTGTCCATCGGCATGGCCATCATCGCGCGCGCCGCCGCCAGACGCGGCATCTGCACGGACGATACCTGCGCGCAGATCCTCGCGCTCCTGCGGCAGTACGGTCTGCCGACGGAGACGGACTTTTGCCGCGATGCGCTCGCGGATGCCGCGCGCGCGGATAAAAAGATCGCCGACGGGGCGCTGCACCTCATTGTGCCGGAGCGCATCGGCTGCTGCCGCATCGAGACGGTCCTAGCGGCGGACATCCCCGCATGGCTCGCGGACGGAGGCATCGTATGAATCAGACCGTTTCACCCGGGGCGCGCACGGGCAGCGTGCGCATCCCGGCCTCCAAATCACAGGCGCACCGCCTGCTCATCTGCGCCGCGCTCGGCGCGCAGCCGGTGGCGCTGCAGTGTGACGGCATCTCGGCCGACATCGCCGCCACGGTGCGCTGCCTGCGCGCCCTCGGCGCGGACATCACGGACGACGGCGCGGGCACGCTGCACATCGTCCCCATTGCCGGGGAAATGCCGGAGCACGCCGATCTCTTTTGCGGTGAGAGCGGCTCGACGCTGCGCTTTCTGCTGCCGGTCGCGGGGGCGCTCGGCGCGGACGCGACCTTTCACATGCAGGGGCGGCTGCCGCAGCGCCCGCTGGCCCCACTCGATGCGGTGCTTGCGGCGCACGGCATGACCCTCCGGCGCGACGGTGCGCTGCTGCACGTCAGCGGGCAGCTTCGTCCCGGGGACTATGCATTGCCGGGCGACGTGTCCTCGCAGTACATCTCCGGCCTGCTCATGGCGCTGCCGCGTCTGGCGGGGGAGAGCACCCTCACCGTGACGGGCGGACTCGAATCCGCGGGCTACATCGCCATGACGGAGGATGCGCTGCGCCTGTCCGGTATCCGCCTGAAAAAAGATGCGCGGACGTATACCGTCCCCGGCGGGCAGACGGCGCAGCTCCCGGCACGGTGCTGTGTGGAGGGCGATTGGTCGAACGCCGCGTTTTTCCTGTGCATGGGTGCGCTCTCACCCGCGGGCATCACGGTCACGGGACTGTCGGCGACCTCGTCGCAGGGTGACCGCGCGGTGCTCGATGTCCTGCGCCGCTTCGGCGCGGATGTGCACGCGCAGCCGGATGCCGTCACCGTCCGGCGCGGCGCGCTGCACGGCATTACGATCGATGCCGCGCCCATTCCGGACCTCATCCCGGTGCTGAGCG
>OLYB01000376.1_pt1 | contig 45146 bp, 40 predicted proteins | sample 1674481 | NCBI WGS metagenome assembly OLYB01 (sample SAMEA103958167, study PRJEB25191) | human gut metagenome
AACAAAAAAGACCGCCTTAACGCGGTCTTTTTTATTTGGTCGGGACGAGAGGATTACTCTGCGCTTTGCTTGAGTTGCACAGGCGCAATTTTTGCCTCCGGCAAAACCGGCGATACTCCCGTCTCGCCTATTGCTGGTAGTCGAACCTCCTCCCGGAGGTTCAAATCCTGCGTCCCAATTCCAACAAAAAAGACCGCCTTAACGCGGTCTTTTTTATTTGGTCGGGACGAGAGGATTCGAACCTCCGACTTCTTGCACCCCATGCAAGCGCTCTACCAGGCTGAACTACGTCCCGTTATGTTCTCAAAGTTTCAACACTAATAATACTTTTTTCATGCGGTTGCCCCGCGCCCTTGCTCGCTAAGATTTTCAAAGATCTTTCAGGCTGAACTACCTTTCCTTTTTCGTTATCTTTTTTAACTCAATTCAGAATAATTGCAAGCAAATTTTTTTATAATTTTTATTCTTTCGCTTTTGCCAATGAACGAGAAAGCTCTTCTTTGGCCAACTTCAGTTCGTCAATCAAAGAAGTCAGCAACTCACGGCTACGGCCGTCCAACTCGGGGATTTCGGTTTCTGCTTCAAAAAAATCTTTCTGTATTTCTTCGCCCAGCAGATTTTTAACGCCTTTTTCCTTAAAGACTTTCTGCACGCCTTCTATCGTATATCTTTTTTCATACAGATAATCTTTAATAATGCTGACCAGTTTGACATCATCCGGGCGATAGTAACGGCGGCCGCCGTTGCGCTTCATCGGCTTAATCTGGGGAAACTTGGTCTCCCAAAAACGCAGGACATGCGTTGCCACGCCAAGTTCTTCGGCTACTTCGGCAATGGTTCTGAACGCGGCTTTGGATTTGTTGACGACCATTTGTTTTCCCCGTTCGAAACCGCACCTAGGCGTTAATAATTTTTCTCATCGTTTGAGAAGGTTTAAACGAGATAACCCGGCGCGGTGAAATTTCGGCTTCGACGCCGGTTTTCGGATTGCGGCCGGCACGTGCCTTTTTGTTGCGCAGGGCAAAAGTGCCGAAAGAAGAAAGTTTGACATCGTTTCCGGCAGAAAGTTCCTGAACAATCTCATCAAGAATCATATCCAGAATGTCGTTCGAATCCTTACGGGACAATCCGATTTCTTCGTAAATGGTTTCTGCTACATCCGCACGGGTAATCGTTTTCATTTTTCTTTCCTTGTTTTTCCTATTTACACATATCAAATTTCGTTACAAAGAACTATATCATCTTAATCGCAATGACAAGAGCCTCGTCACAGTTATTAAACAGATATTTTTTTTGATTTGCCTTAGATTCTTACCAAAGCGCCGCCCCAGGTAAAACCGGCTCCCATGGAGTTGAAAATAACCAAATCGCCTTTTTTGATTTTGCCGCTTTCCAGACATTCGGAAAGGGCCAGCGGAATGGAAGCCGCGGAAGTGTTGGCCTGATGGTCAATGGTTACAATTACTTTGCTTTCCGGCAGCTCGAGTTTTTTGCCGACTCCTTCAATAATGCGGATGTTGGCCTGATGCGGAAGCAACCAGTCAATATCGGTTACGTTAATACCGGCCAGTTCGGCAACTTCTTCGGCAGCCTGTGTCAGGCAGCCGATGGCGCTTTTGAAAACTTCCTTGCCGTTCATAAAGGTAAAACCGGCAGTTTGCGTGCTGGACACACCGCCCTTGCAATACAGGTTGTCGTACTGGGCGCCGTCCGAAAAGATTTTTGTACTCAGGACGCCGCGGTCAGAAGTGTCTCCTTTACCCTCATAGGCGCGGATAACAACGGCTCCGGCGCCATCTCCGAACAGAACGCAGGTATTGCGATCCGTCCAGTCGGTAACGCGGGACAAGGTTTCGGCACCAATAACCAGAGCCGTTTTAGCCTGTCCCAGACGCAGCATATTGTCTGCCATGGTCAGCGAATAGACAAATCCCGAGCAAGCTGCGGAAAGGTCAAAAGCGGGCACACCATGACGGCAGCCGAGCTTGGCGGCACTTTTGGTGGCAACGGCAGGAAACGTATTGTCCGGCGTTACGGTGCCGACGACAACCAAGTCAAGCTCTTCGGCACCGATGCCGGCGTTTTTCAGCGCCATTTCGGCAGCGTGAAGCGCCAAATCGGAAGTCAGTTCTCCGTCAGCGGCAATATGACGGGATTTAATACCGGTACGTTCGGTAATCCACTCATCGCTGGTTTCTACGATTTTCGCCATATCGTCATTGGTCAATACCTTGGCCGGCTGATAATGGCCGTGGCCGATAATTTCAGATCTAATACACGTCATAAATTGCTTCCTGTGATAATTCATCCAAATCTAATTTTTCAATTTCGCAGCGAATGGTCGAAACAAAGTTCTGTCTGACCAGATTGGCCGCGTTGGAAACGGCAACCGAAAAACCCAGCGCGTCGGTGCCGCCGTGGCTTTTTACGGAAAGTCCGTTAAGACCGACAAACATGGCGCCATTATAAAGTCTCGGATCCATCGTCTTTTTGACTCTGAGAACGACTCCCATCATGAAAGGCAGGCCGATTTTGGCCAGAAAAGACCCCTTGACCGCATTTTTAATCATGCGGATAACCAGCCGCGCAGTGCCTTCGATGGATTTGAGGGCAATATTGCCGGTAAAGCCGTCGGCAACGATAACGTCGGCTTTGTCATTGGGAATTTCATGCGGTTCGATATAGCCGATGAAGTCAATATTCATATGCGAATTGCGAATCATCTGAGCGGCTTTGTGAATTTCTTCCTTGCCCTTCATTTCTTCGGCTCCGATATTCAGCAGAGCCACGCGCGGGCGGCTTATGCCCAGGGCGCAACGCGCCAGAATATCGCCCATCATGGCAAATTCGGCCAGATTGATGGCGCTGCATTCGGTATTGGCACCAAGGTCGAGCATGACATATTTGCCGTTTATGTGCGGCATGACGCTGACAATGGCCGGACGATGGATTTTCTGAATGGTTTTGAGCACCAGTTTGGAAATAGCCATCAACGCACCGGTATTGCCGGCGGAAACAACAGCCTGAGCCTCGCCTTTGCGCACAGCATCAATCGCCATGTACATGCTGGTGTTTTTGTTGCGAATGACGGAAGACGGTTTGTCTTCGTTGCGGACAACTTCGTCGGAATGGCGGATTTCGCAAACCTTCTGAAGCTGCGGATAATTGCCGAGGGAAGCCCTGATTTTGGCTTCGTCGCCGAACAGCAGAAATCTGACGTCCGGATTTTTCCTGGCGGCAATCGCCAAGCCCTCTATTACGACTCGGGGGGAATTATCTCCCCCCATTGCGTCGATTGAAATGACCAGATTATTTTCAGACAAAACCGGCTCCAATCATATTAGTAAGTTTTAATTATTCGTTGGTTGCCTTCTGTGCAACAACTTCACGACTGTCATACTGTCCGCATTTCGGGCAAACATTATGAGGTCTCTTCAACTCACCGCAGTTCGGGCATTCCATATAGGAATTTGCGCCCAAAGCATCGTGAGAACGACGCATATCGCGGCGGGATTTAGATGTTTTCTTCTTTGGTGTAGCCATTTTCTTATACTCTAGTTTACGGTTATTTTTATTTTCCAGACGTCTTAATAAACCAATTGACTTTTAAAATCAACCGGTATTTTGACATAAGGAAAGCTTTAGTGCCCTTTTATCCAATATTTTATAAATTTGCAAGCATAATTTTTATTTTTTGAGTTTTGCCAAAACACTGAACGGATTCTGGGCTTTGGTCGTCTCCTCGTCAAACTCGGAAACAAATTCGAAAACCTCGCCCTCTTTGCGCGGATAGTCTTCCATAACCAAAGCGACCTGCTCAATGGCAATCTGCGCCAAATCTATTTTTCCGTCTTCGACAATGTCGGGGACTTCGGCGTCCATATCCTCATCCAGCAGCGCCTTTTGCTCGCGGTAAGTCATCAGGGTATCGAAAACCATTGCAAACTCCGGTTCATAGACCCGGAAAAAATTTTCAAGGCTTACAACGCTCTGCAGTTCCAGTTCGGCCCGAACCCGTCCCCAGACGTCAAGACGGTGCTCCTTATGTTTCAGCTTAAGCATAATCTCGGCATCGAAACTTCTGACCGACGGCACTTTCAATACTTCGGCCAGATAAAGCAATTCTTTGGCCGAAGCTTTAAGCGTATATTTTTTTTCAAACTGGGAAAGCTCGTCTACAACAATGGGATAAGAAAAAAAATTTTGCATAAATACTTTCCTTATGCTATATAAATGACAATATCTAATGTATATAGCGATAAGGAAGATTAAATGTCAATAAACAAAGTGCTTTTATCAGGACTGTTGGCCTGCTCGCTTTCAGCATGCAGCCGCGACTTGTTTATTTCACATAACGGCAACATGCCGACCAACGAAAGAATCGAACAGGTTAAGGTCGGACAATCAAAAAATCAGGTCAAATCCATTCTCGGCAGCCCGTCTTCCGTTGTTTCCCTTGACAAAAACACCTGGATTTACATGTCTTCCGACATTGAGCGGATTGCTTTTCTGGAGCCTAAAGAGGTCAGCCGCGATGTTCTGACCATTAAATTCGACGAAGAGAACAACGTCATTGATATTGACCGCATGAGCCAGAAAGACGGCAAACAGGTTGCCATCAACGAAGACAAGACAGAAACCATGGGGCAGCAGCAGGGCTTCTTCCGCCGCTTTTTCGGCGGGGTCGGCAGCTATATGCCTTTCCCCGGCGGCAGCCACGGCCAAAATCTTTAAACCATTCATCAAGCCCCGCAGATGCGGGGCTTTTTTTTAACTTCAGGCTATCTTGACGGATTTTGAAGCCATATCAAATTCATGCTGCCCAAAATCGACTATTAAGAGTTTTCCCTTTAGAATATCTAGAATTTTTAGACATATTTTTTTGTTGTGCCATTTAATGTTGACTTTTCCCTCGTCATGGTATATATTCAATAATGTGGTGTATTAAAGTGATGAAGTCTCTTTTGAGAAGATTTTCCGTCTTTTTCGGTGCACCCGTATATTAACGCAGGTTCCGGCCTTTAACTGTTTGAGGTGTACCATGTCCTATTCTCGTTGCTTATCTTTATCGGCTTTATTAGCTTCAACTTTTATTATGCCGACGGCAGCCATGGATTTGACTTCGGCTCCCTTAAACGGTTTCCCTACACATACACACACATACACACCTGTTCCGGAACCTGCGTCTCTTGCCAATTCCTATAAAACCGCCGCCGTCTGTTTCCTCGGTTTCGGAAACTGCGGCAAAGACCAGTCCTTCAGCAAAGGCGACAGCTCTTATGAACGAAATCCCTCCGACATGTGCCGGGAAGAAGGATACGCCGTAACATCCTGCTCCCTTCCCAAATATCCGTCAGGACAATGTCCTTACGACCCGTCTCTTTACAAAAGCTGCAAGGACGATACGGCGCGCGCATGCAAAGAAGCCGGTTTCAACACAAGCTGCGGTTCCGGCTATATCAAAGACAACTCGCAAATCTGTCCGTATAACAGCTCTTATTACAAGTGCAAATGCAATCCCTGTGACGGCTATGCCTACACTCTGGCGCAGGCAACCGCCGACGGGTATGTTGCCGACGGCAGCTGCAACAGCTGCGGCACAACCAAATACAAACGCAAAAACAATCCCTGCGCCGGATTCCTGACCTGCGAATGCGGCGGTCAAATCGGTACTCAGACCTGCAAAAGCGGCTCAGCTACAAAATATCAGGTCTGCAAACCCTGTTGCGAAAACAGATGTTCACAAACATCTTGTCCTGCAGGTTATCTCTGCGAACTGGAAACATGCTCCAACAAATACTGTATAATTGGTTGTGCCGTTAATTATACAGACTGGTGCACACAGCCGGTAACCGACTGCGGCGCGTTGGGTTACACCAAAACCGCTGACCAATGCCCGGACGGCTATCTTAAATGTCCCTACGGCGATACGGTCTTCTGCCCGAACGTTCTACAATGTACAATCGGTGACATTTTCTATACGGACAATACTTGTAGCAACGCGTCCAATTACAATCGTTCTAAAACCGTGCTGGGTATTGTGGTACATATAACCGACAATGGTAAGCATGGTCAGATTATGGCACCATGGCCGATTGATACGAACGGTAATAGGACCAGCAGCAACTCAACAACTATCTATTGGTCAACTACATATGGTGATATTTCAAATTTGCCAAACTATGAGGATAACGAAACGGCAACGAAAGATTACGACAGTTGCGGCAATACGGACAAGATTGTTGCAGCCGGTAGTGCCAGCATTTATCCAGCCGCCTGGGCGGCACGGAGGTACGCGCCAACGGAGGCAACCAAGGGCAAATGGTGCTTGCCGGCGGCCGGTATTATGACCAATATCAAGAATCAACTGGATACTATTCAGTATGCAATTTCAAAAGTAGGAGGAGTTTCCTGTCCGAACTGTTGTATGTGGTCCTCATCGGAGAACAGTAACTACTTCGCGTGGTACTCTAACTTTAACTACCGTTACTGTTTGAGCTACGGCAATAAGAGCGTCAACAGCAGTAATTATGTTCGCCCGGTGTTGGAGTTTTAGTCAGGAGAAAAAGATGAAAAAGGTATTTCTATTAATGACAACTGCTTTGTTCTCCTTTGACACCCGGGCGGCGACGGAAGAATGTGTTGAAGCACCAAGCTGTACGGATCTGGGCTATACCCGTACGGCAGACGAATGTCCGGATGGTTCGGTTAAATGTCCGTGGAACACCGGTTTGGTCTTTTGTGAATGCGGCAAAGCCTATAAATACGCCTGTGAGGGCGATAATGAAACGGCAGGAACCGACAAATGCGGCAACTACTATGCCGCTTGTGATTGTGATGACGGCTATATATGGAAAAACGGCGCTTGTGTCTCATCCCGCCCAAGCTGTAATATTGGCGATATTTTCTATACCGATAACACATGTGCTGCAGCGGCTAATCATGACAGTTCCAAAACCGTTCTCGGAATTGTGGTTCACGTCAATGACAACGGTGTCGGCGGACAGATTATGGCGCCGTGGCCGATTGATACGAATGGTAATAAAACCAGCAGCAACTCAACGACCATGTATTGGTCGACGGAATATGTTGATATTTCAAGTTTGCCTAATTATACGTCTCGAGAAACGGCATCAAAAGATTACGACAGCTGCGGCAATACGGACAAGATAGTTGCGCAGGGTAATGCCGGCACTTATCCGGCCGCCTGGGCGGCACGGAAATATGCGCCGACGACGGATACCGCCGGCAAATGGTGCCTGCCGGCGGCCGGTATTATGACCAACATCTATAATAATCAGGATGCTATACAAACAGCGATCTCAAAAGTAGGAGGCGTTTCCTATCCGAGCTGTTGTAACTGGTCTTCGTCGGAGTATAGCAGCCACTACGCGTGGCCATCGGGCCTTTACGGCAGTTACGGTTTGGGCAACCGCAACGGTAAGCTCAGCAGCGGTAATGTCAACGTTCGCCCGGTGCTCGAGTTTTAAGAAGGAGAAAGATAATGAGAAAAATATTTTTAATGTTAACGACGGCTTTGTTCTCCTTTGACGCCCGGGCAGTGACCTGTACGGCAACTCCGGAATGCGCGGCGCTCGGATATAAATATACGGAAGCAGAATGTGAAAAAGGCGCGGTCAAATGCCCCAGCGGCAGCAGCTACTATTGCCCCAATCCACGTCCTAAATGCGCAATCGGCTGGATTTATTACAGCGACGGCACCTGTTCGGCACCGGCCGCTTATACCACAAGCAAAACGGTGTTGGGTATTGTGGTTCATGTCAACGATAACGGTGTCGGCGGTCAGATTATGACGCCGTGGCCGATTGATACGAACGGCAATAAGACCAGCAGCAACTCAACGACCATGACCTGGGGCGGTTACGGCACAGATATTTCAAGCTTACCGAACTATACGTCCAGTAGTTCCGCATCAACAGACTATGACAGCTGCGGCAATACGGACAAGATTGTTGCGGCGGGTAATGCCAGCACTTATCCGGCCGCCTGGGCGGCACGGAAATATGCCCCGACGGCGGATACCGCCGGCAAATGGTGTCTGCCGGCGGCCGGTATCATGACCAACATCTATAATAATCAGGACGCTATACAAACAGCGATCTCAAAGGTAGGAGGTGTTTCTTATCCGAGCTGTTGTAACTGGTCTTCGTCGGAGCACTCCTACAACATCGCGTGGACCTCTCACTTTGACTTCAGTTACAGTTTGGACGGCGGCAACCATAAGACCAATGTCTACTCCGTTCGGCCAGTTCTGGAGTTTTAGGGGCCTCCTATAATTAGATTGTCGGATCAAGTCCGACAATGACAGCAAGAAAAACAAGCCCGACAATAACAGAAAGAAAACAATATCGGCAATGACAGTTCTTTATTTGTCATTCCCGTGCTTGGAGTCGATAGTTGGCGAGAACGAGCTATAAGCGAAGTTCGAGGCTTACGGGACGAAAGGGGCCCAACGCAGTTGGGAATTTACACACGGGAATCTGTAAGGGAGATCCCCGGGACGCGTTGCGCCCGAGGATGACAATAAAAAAGAAAGCGCCCGAGGATGACAGAGAAGAAACCCCCGGGTCAAGCCCGAGGGTGACTGTGGTAAAAAAGAGCCCGAACATGACGATAAGGAAAAAGAAACCCAAATATGACAGAAAAGAAACAGTTTAAAAGCATCTGCCTTGCGGCAGATGCTTCGGCTTAACAGAAAGTGCTTCTGTTCACACACATACACACACACCACACCTATCTGTTTCATACACCAATATAAGTATAAGCTCAAAACGGCATAAAAGCAACTTTTTTATAAAAAACCCGGCGCAAACCTCCGCAAAACAAAGCCCTGAAAATTATAAGCTTTTGCTAATTCAATCAGAAACCGACGTCAGGTTCCAAACCGTATTCGCGCAGAGTTTGCAACAATTCGGCCAGGTAAAGCCTTTCGTTATACAAGACTGCGCCATCGGCCGCGCTGACCTTAAAAGCGTCAACAGCCAATGCAGCTGCCTCTTCCGGGGTTTTGGCCTTCAGATTGTTCAACGAACGGTAAAAATCCTCTTCATCGGGATTCAGGCTTTTGAGATACGAGTTGACATACTGCTCGCTCAAAGCCTGAGACTGAGGACGGACACGGGTAACATATTCGCGAATGGCTCGGGTTTTTATGTCGGTAAAATTCGCGTTGCATTTGGCCAGAAAGATCAGAATTATCAGGTCATCGCGAACCGCTTCAAGCTGTTTGACGTCAATAACGACCGGCGACGGCTTTTTTATCTCCTCGGCCTGTTCGGCGGCAAGACGTCGCGACTGCAGAAAATCCTGATAGAAATTTTGTGCGGAGTAATAATATTTTTCGGTATTGAGATCATACAAATCGCGCACCAGCGCAGCGTCTAACAGTTTGCCCTTTTTCGCGCGGTAAAAATACAGGTCGAAAAACAGCGTACCGTTTTTTTCCCAGGCGTTTTTGACGGCGACATTTTCTTCGGAAACCCGATTTTTGAAAACAATATGGACCAGCATATTATAAAAATCGAGACTGCAGCTGTTTTCGCTCATCTAATCTCCTTTGACCATCTCGACCAGTTTGCCGACATAGGTTTTAATCGTTTCGACCCTGACGGCATAACTTTGCAAATCGCGTTCGACAAACAACTTCTGGTCCGGGCGGATTTTGATGACGCCAAACTGTCTGGAAACCCAGTTAATCAGTTTATCCGGCGCTTTGAAAACGTTGTTATGGAAAGTTATCAGAATACCCTTGGCGCCGGCGTCGATTTTTTCGACATTTGCTTCACGGCAAAGCTGTTTGATCTCAACGGTTTTGAGCAGGTTGTCCACTTCTTCGGGAAGTTTGCCGAAACGGTCGGTCAGCTCTTCGCGCATGTCCAAAATGCCGGCTTTGTCCCTGATTTCGCCGATACGTTTATACAATCCCAGCCGCACGCCCAAATCGCGGACATAGGTTTCGGGAATCATAATCGGAATACCGGTGGTAATCTGCGGCGCCCAGTCGGCCGCCTCGTCTTCCCGGCGCTGCCGTTCGCCGCTCTTCTGCCGCATAATCTCCTCTTCCAGCATATGCTGATACAACGCGATGCCGACGTCTTTGATATGTCCGGACTGTTCTTCGCCGAGAATATTGCCGGAACCCCGGATATCCATATCGTGGCTGGCCAGCGAAAAACCGGCGCCCAGCGTATCCAGCGCCTGCAAGATATTCAGCCGGCGGGCGGCAACCGGCTTAAGTTCCTTTTGCTTCGGCACCGTAAAATAGCAATAACCACGGACTTTTGAGCGCCCTACCCGTCCCTTGAGCTGATACAGCTGTGCCAGTCCGAACATGTCGGAACGATGGACAATCATGGTATTGACCGTCGGCATATCAATACCGGATTCAATAATCGTGGTTGAAAGCAGCATATCGGCTTTGCCGTCGGCAAAGTCGTTCATCACGTCTTCCAGCTGCTTGACCGGCATTTGCCCGTGCGCGACCAGAATCCTGATGTCCGGCACCAGCGCGCGCAGCTCCTTTTCCATGCCGAAAATATCGGAAACGCGCGGACAGACGAAAAAGACCTGGCCGTTGCGGAATTTTTCGCGGTAAATGGCCTCTTTTATCATTACCTTGTCAAACGGCATGACAAAGGTTCGGGCCGCCAGACGGTCAACCGGCGGCGTAGCGATAATACTCAGCTGCTTGACCCCGGTCAGCGACATTTGCAGCGTGCGCGGTATCGGCGTGGCGGTCAGCGTCAGGACATGAACATTCGACTTCAATGCCTTGAGCTTTTCCTTATGCGCAACGCCGAAATGCTGTTCTTCGTCGATAATCAGCAAACCGAGATTGCAGAACTTAATGTCTTTGGACAGCAGCGCATGGGTGCCGATGACTATTTCCACGGAACCGTCTTCCAATCCCTTTTTGGTTTCTGCGGCCTCTTTGGGCGTAACCAGACGGGAAAGCATTCTGACCCGTACCGGAAAACCTTCCATGCGTTTTTTGAAATTGTAATAATGCTGACGCGCGAGCAATGTGGTCGGCACAATCAGCGCCACCTGAGCGCCGGACATTGCCACGGCAAAAGCTGCGCGCAAAGCAACCTCGGTCTTGCCGAAGCCGACGTCGCCGCAAACCAGCCGGTCCATCGGCGATCCCTGATTCAGGTCTTTCAAAACATCGGTAATCGCATTTAACTGATCGTCGGTTTCATTGAAAGGAAAACGGGCGCAGAACTCGTCATACAAACCTTGCGGCGGCACAAAGCTGTCGGCTACTTTCAAGTGGCGTTCGGCGGCGATTTTAATCAGCTTTTCGGCAATGTCGCGGATTTTCTCCTTAACCCTGGCCTTTTTGGCCTGCCATGCCAGCCCGCCCAGCGTATCAAGCTGGATGTTGTCGTCTTCCATGCCGTAGCGCGAAATGACGTCGATATTCTCAACCGGCACGAACAGTTTGGCATCGCCGGCATACAGAATTTTCAGGCAATCATGCGGCGCACCGCCCGCAGTAATGTTTTCCAGTCCCAGAAACCTGCCGATACCGTGTTCAATGTGTACGACCAGTTCGCCGACCGACAGGGACGAAACATCGGCAATAAAGTCTTTGGAAGTAACTTTTTTGGCACTCTTGCGGTTCTGCCGCTCGCCGAGAATATCCTGTTCCGAAACCAGGCACAGGCCGTCGCCGCGGAAGCCGTGCGGCAGGTTCATAACCAGCAGGACGATTTTCTTATGCGCGGCTTTTTTCAGGGCATCGTCCCAATCATCGGCAAAGCCCATATCCTTAATGCCGTATTCGCTCATCAGCGTAAACAGGCGTTCGCGCGAACCGGCGGAATAGCAGCAGACGATGCGCGCCAATTTGGCATTTTCGGACAAATAATCCTTAAGTTCGGCATAAACCTGCGCGGCATTGACGTTTCTGGCATGCGAAAAACTGCGGCCGGGAATAACGCCGGCGTTTATAACCCCTTCGCCTCCGGGAAAACTCATGGACGTAAACCGGAGTGCCCGGCGGGCCTTAACCTTAGCCGAAAATTCGCGCGCGGACAGAAACATCAGCTCCGGCTTGACCGGGCGATAGGTGTCGACTTCGCTGGCCGACTTTATGCCCAGCGCCTCCTGCCTGGCCAGATAATAGTCCATTATGCCGTCTTCCTTGGCCAGCAGAGCATCGTCGACGCTGCGGTCAAGCACGACATGGGCGGCCGGCAGATAATCGAACAGGCTCGGCAGCGGCTCTTCATAGAAAAACGGCAGCCAGTTTTCCATGCCCATATATTTGCGCGAGGCGGAAATCGCCTCATAAAGCTCGTCGCTTTGCGCGGCGGCACCGAAAGCCTCGCGATAAGCGGCACGGAAATTCTTGACGGTATTGTTATCGAGCACCACTTCGCCGACCACCTGAAAGCCATAACTTTTCAGTTCGCCGGTGGTGCGCTGGCTGAACGCGTCAAAAGTGCGGATCTTTTCCACTTCGTCGTCAAAAAGGTCTATACGCAGAGGCTCGGGCGTGCCGACCGGAAAGATGTCGAGGATGTCGCCGCGGACGGCATATTCGCCGGGTTCCATAACCTGTTCGACCCGGTTGTAGCCGTTGACGACAGCATAGTGTACAAAATCGTTGAAGTCGAGCTTGCCGCCAACCCTGATCTCGCGCATGGAATTACGAAAAATTTTGGACGGCGGGAGTTTCTGAATAACGGCGCCGATACTGGCAACCACAATCCGTTTTTTCTTCGGGTTCGGATTTAAGGTCAGAGCGCCGAGAGCCGCCACCCGTTCGGCAACGATGCCGGCATTTGGCGAAACGCGGTCGTAGGGAACCGTGTCCCAGGCCGGAAACTTAAGAACCTCAACATCAGGCGCCACGTTTTTCAAAAGCTCGGCCGTGCGCTCCAGACTGAGGCCGTCGCTGACAATGTAGAGAATATCCTGTTTGGACGAGTGCAGCAAATCGCGGAGCAGAAAGGCGTCATACCCCTCGGCTACCGCAGAAAACGTATAATCCGCAAGTTGTTCAATGTCTGCGTGCATTTGGCAATCTTATCATTTACTATTTGAAATAAAATATATACAATATGCGCATTATAGCAACCTTTTTCTTGAGGAATAATTAAGAAACCATGCGGCCGCCGCTTTTATATCCGCTGTTTGCGGGAATCGAAAATCTGAACGGCATCGGCGAAAAAACCGCCAAACTGGTGCGCAATCTGGCCGGGGACAAAATCGTCGACCTGTTGTGGCATCTGCCCTCCTCGATTATCGACCGGCGCTATTCGCCCAGACTTGCGAACGCCCGCATCGGTTCCATCGTTACGGTAAAAATCAGAGTTCTGGAGCATATTGAACCCAAGCTCAAAAAACTTCCCTACAAAATCGTCTGCACCGACGGCAGCGAAGAGATTACCCTAAGCTTTTTTCACGCTTATCCGGAAACGCTGAAACGCAATCTTCCCGAAGGCAGCGAGCGGGTCATCAGCGGCAAGCTGGAAAGCTTTAACGGCAGTTTGCAGATGAGCCACCCGGACTATGTCGGGCGTCCGGAAGAGATGGACCGGATTAAGACCGTCGAAGCCGTTTATCCGCTGACCGGCGGCATTACCAACAAAATGATAAACAAATATATCCGCCAGGCGCTGGCCCGGGTTCCGAAAATGCCGGAATGGCTGGACGAACATTACCGGCAGGCCGAAGACCTGCCCGCTTTCAACGAAGCGCTGGCCGCCGTACACAATCCCCAATCGGATGCGGACATTCTGCCTTCGGCGCCGGCGCGCCGGCGGCTGGCCTATGACGAAATGCTGGCAAACCAGCTGGCTCTGGCACTGGTTCGCGAAAAAGTCAAAAAACAGCAGGGACGCGAAATCAGGGGCAACGGGCTTCTGCGTAAAAAAATTCTCGAAAGGCTGCCGTTTGAACTGACAGAATCTCAGGAAAAGGTCTTAAAGGAAATCTTTGCCGACCAGGCTTCGCCCTACCGCATGCTCAGGCTTTTGCAAGGCGACGTCGGCAGCGGCAAAACCATCGTGGCGCTGATGTCCATGCTGAATGCGGTTGAATGCGGCACACAGGCCGCGATTATGGCGCCAACCGAAATTCTGGCCAAACAGCATCTGGAAACCATGCAGCCGCTTTGTGAAGAAATCGGCATCCGCGCCGAGCTGCTGACCGGGCGGATTAAAGGCAAAGCGCGCGCCAGAATTCTGGAAGACCTTGAAGCCGGAAAAATTGACATTCTTATCGGTACGCACGCGCTGTTCGTGGAGGCTGTTACTTTTAAAGACCTGGCCTGCGTCGTCGTCGACGAACAGCACCGTTTCGGCGTCCATCAGCGCCTGGCGCTTTCGGACAAGGGCAACAAACCCGACATTCTGGTCATGACGGCGACGCCAATTCCGCGGACGCTGGTGCTGACCGCTTACGGCGATATGGAATATTCCAAAATCGACCAGCCGCCCAAAGGCCGCAAACCGGTCGATACCCGGGTACTGCCGATTTCCAAACTGCAGGACGTCGCCGCGGCGCTCAAACGCAAAATCGAACAGGGCTGCCGCGCCTATTGGGTCTGTCCGCTGGTGGAAGAATCGGAAAAAGTTGATCTGGCCGCCGCCGTCGAGCGGTTTGACACGCTGCGAAAAATTTTCGGCAGCGAAGTCGGACTGGTGCACGGCAAAATGAAAGAAAAGGAAAAAGACGCGGTTATGGAGCGTTTTAAGGCCGGCGAACTCAAGGTTCTGGTTGCAACGACAGTTATTGAAGTCGGCGTCAATGTCCCTGAAGCCACGGTTATGGTCATTGAACACGCCGAGCGTTTCGGACTGGCGCAGCTGCACCAGCTGCGGGGCCGCATCAAACGCGGCTTTCAGGCCTCGACCTGCATTTTGCTTTACTCCTACCCGCTGAGCGACACTTCCCGGGAAAGGCTGAACATCATGCGCGAAACCGAAGACGGTTTTCTGATTGCCGAAAAAGATCTGGAACTGCGCGGCGGCGGCGAAATTCTCGGCACCAGGCAGTCGGGTTTCTGCGAATTTCGCATCGCCGACATGAACGAACACAAACATTTGCTTTATACCGCCAACAAAGACGCGCAGATGATTGTGGCGCAGGATGAAAAGCTGTCGACGCCGCGCGGCGAAGCCCTGCGGATTTTACTTTATCTGTTTGAGCGCGACGAAGCCGTCAAAACTTACCAGCAATAATACTTGAGACAAAAATAAATTACGTGTCAAGAATTGTTGACTTTTGTTCTTAAAGAGATTATCATAAATACTGATAGGTGTGATGTGAACTGCGATTTGGCAGCCTGACAAGGCTGTGTCATCGCCGACGTTTTTGCACACCTCTGCCCTTGCAGGCGCTGTCTTTCGTTAACTTGTTTGAGGTGTGTCATGTCTTATTGTCGTCTCTGTTTATTTGCCGCTTTGATTGGCGGAATGTTTGTCCGAACCGATGCGGCAGTTCGGGCGGCGGAAAAGAGCATGACGCTCTCTCAACCCGTTAATGCACATTTCAACACACTATCCACACCCATGACAACGCCTGCGCCTCTTTTTGCAGACATAAACAATTCTTATCAGACCGCAAGCATTTGTTTTATCGGTTTCGGGGAATGCGGCGACAATACCGACTTCAGCAAAAGCGATGACGGATTTTCCCTGCCGGACTGCGCTTCCATCGGCTATCCGCTGACATCATGCACGCCGCCCGGATATCCCGACAAGTTCTGCCCGTACGACAGCAGCTATTTTGCCGCCTGCCGCGAAAACCGCCCCAAAGCATGTGCCGACGCGGGTTATGTTACAAATTGCAGCAAAGGCGAAATTCTCGACCCCGATGCGCTTTGCCCCCATGACGGATCCTACGGCAACTGCATATGCAACCCCTGCAGCGGTTACGACTATACCTATGAAGAAGCCACCGAAAAAGGCTACGAAGTCGACGGCGAGCCCTGCGACAGCTGCGGAACCCTGAAATATAAACGGGAACCTGCCGAATGCCGCGGATATCTGGTTTGCAACTGCGGACCCGAAATCGGTTCGCCCAGCTGTCAGAGCGGTACGCTTGAACTGTTTGAGACCTGTCAGGAATGCTGCGACAACAAATGTACGCTGGACAAATGTCCGGAAGGCGCCATCTGCACGTTGGAAGACTGTTCCGGCAAATATTGCGCAATCGGCTGCGCCACAGGTCTGGCCGACGCGGAAAACTACTGGTGCAACGGGGCGCTGTGGTACTGGCTGCCGCAGCCGGCAACCTGTCAACAAACAGAAAATTAATCAGAGAACTGAGGAGAAAAACCATGTTTAATCCAGAAAAGAAAATCGGCGCGAGCCTGCTGGTTTTGGGGATGATGATTTCCGGCCGGGCCATGGCTCAGGCCGAAACAACGCCGACCTGCGTCAAGGCGCCGACCTGTGAAGAACTCGGCTATGACAAAGTTGCTTCCGACTGCGGCGAACTGGCCAAACTTCGCTGCCCCTTTGACCCGGACAAGTATTTTTGTACCGCCTATACCGACCAAAACGGTAAAAAACTGGCGGAAATCGGCGATTTCGTATATGTTGACGCAATTTCGGCAGAACCGATTTCGGGCCGTATTCCGGTCGGTATCGTTTATGACCTCAGCGGCAAGATGATGTCCATTGCGCAATTTACCGGTTCAACATCAAGCCAATGCGCCAGTTATACGACGGACGGCACCAGCGGCTGGAGTCTGGCCAGCATGGAAGATATGGGCTTAATTAAAGCCAATGTTGACAAAATAAACGCCCAATTGGCGAAAATTCCGAATACAAAAAAAATTGAAACGGCAAAGCAATCAGGCGGAACATCATATGAAGAAGATCTTTCTTGTGTTTGGAAAACCAGTGATGGCCATGCTTGTATGAAAAAAGATACGGCCATAAACGGAAGCGCTTCTTGTTGTGATATGAGTAATGCAAATACGTTTCCCAACTATATCAAACATGCGCTCTGTGTGCGGTCATTCGGCAGCGGCGGTGCCGGTAATGATCCGACTCCGACGACTTATGCGATTGGCGACGTCTATACCAATGACAAAGGCGTGGCGATTGGTACGGTATTTGAGGTTGAAGCCAATGGTCAGCACGGTACGATTTTATCCCGTACTTCCCGCACCGGCACACAGGCTGAAGCCATCGAATACTGCGACAGCCTTAATTCTACGACCGGCCTTACCTGGGGGTTACCAACCTATCAGCAGATGGTTACGGTTTGCAATAACAAAACTTCCGGTTATGCAAGTAATGTTACTTATTGGACAGGAACCGGTAATCAGACCTATAATCAGGGTTCCTACTCTTCTTGTACTATAAATGGCGCGGGAACCGGACAAACAACATCCAACTTATCCTATTTCTGTGCTGCGGCGTTCTAAGTCGGTTGAAGCAAAGCCCTCTCAAATGAGAGGGCTTTTTTGTATGACAAAAATAAAGATGGTTCCATCATTGGTAGACAGAAAAATTTGTACTTTCATTAATAGTTGACTCTTTCCCCAAATTAGCTTATCCTGATACTCGATAGGTGTGGATTGTCAGATGCTGCGGCGCTTTTATGCCGCAGGTTCTTTTGTCGGCGCATCCGACATTCTTTCCATTGCCTCTCGCTCCCCTTTCGGGCTTCGGTTCTAACTTTGTCGCGAGGTGATACTATGAAGAAATCTGTTTTAATGTTCTCTTTGCTTTCCGGAACGGCTCTTATGTTCCCTAAGCTAACCATTGCCTCCGGCTTACCTGCACTTACACACACATACACACCCGAACCGAAGCCCGCCTTTCAGTTTGAACAACCTGACAAAGCCTTTAAGACCGCCGGCATCTGTTTCCTCGGCGCCGGCGACTGCGACCCCAACGTCGGCTTTGGCAAAGGCGACGATTATTATCTTTACGACCGGAAAAGATGTTGGAAAGAAGGTTATTATTATCAGAATTGCAGCATTTTAGAAGAAGTCGATGATGTTTGTCCCTACAAATCCACTTTCGGTCGCGGCTGCAAATGTTCGTCAAAATTGGTAAGCTGTCCGGCCGGACAGGTCGGCGTCGGCGACAGCTGCGACGGCAAATATCTGTCCTGTCAATGTGACCCGAAACTGGTAAGCTGCGCGTCAAACCAAACCGGACAGGGAGCAAGCTGCGGCGGCAAATACGAAAGCTGCAGCTGTAATGGCGAATATCTATATACTTCCGCCAATTGTTCTTATCCTCGTTCGGTATCGGGAGACAGCTGCGGAGGAAAATATACCGGCTGTTCCTGTCCGTCAGGCGTAAGTGCGGGAAATTATGGCTGCGAAGAATACTACGGTTCGCCTTGTTCCGGCATCTGCAAAAAAGCTTACGAGGACAACTGCCATAACCGAATCGACAACAACTCGGCCTTATACGGCTGTATGAAATATTATAACGACTGTTCAACCAAATGCGAAACGCCCTACAAAGACAACTGCCGAAACCGAACTGAAGTTATTTCAAGCTGTCCGGCCAATGCCGTTTGTTCCTATTTCTCCGACTGTTCCTCAAAAATCAGCTCCTGGTCCTGCAAATCGGGATACACTCTATCGGGAAATACATGTGCGGCAGACGGCTGTAAAATCGGATACATTTACTATACGGACGGCAAATGTTTGCCGGCGGCAAACCATGACAGCGGCAAAACCGTTCTCGGCATCGTCGTTCATATAACCGACGGCGGGCAACACGGCCAAATTATGGCGCCCTGGCCGATTGACGAAAATGGCGGCAGATTGTCAGACAACAGTATAAGAATGAAATGGGCTGTTCCCTATGGCGACATTACAACGCTTACAAATTACGCTTCTCAGTCAACGGCAACAACCGACCGAGACAGCTGCGGCAACACGGCAAAAATTACGGCTAAAGATTCTGCCGACAAGTATCCGGCAGCCTGGGCAACGCGAAAATACGCGCCAACCTCGGCAACTTCGGGAAAATGGTGTCTGCCGGCAGCCGGTATTTTGACTAACATTTACAATAACCTGTCATCCGTGCAGGCCGCAATCGGCAAAGTCGGCGGCGTTGCACTTTTAAGCCATGGCGGAATGTGGTCGTCTTCGGAAAAAGACAGTCAGAACGCCTGGATGCTTTATGTTCCGGCAGGAAGTTCTTTCTATGGTTTGGGAAGCAACAATAAAACAGGAATCGACTACGTTCGGCCGGTACTGGAGTTTTAGGAAGGAGAAGAAGGCTCCTGTAATTGGATTGCCGGGCCAAGCCCGGCAATGACAATTTTTTATAACAATCCGTACAGAAAACCCCGATTTTACTCGGGGCTGAATGCCAAGGTGTCGGAACAACACAGCTCCACGCCAATGAGCGTGGTCAAACCGAAGGTTTGTATTCTTAATAGAACCCCCAGTTTTACTGGGGGATATCTATTTTGTTATTTCCTTGCACTTTTCTTTCCTCTTAGTTTCCCCGGTTTGACCGGAAAATCTAAGAGGTTCCCGGGTCGCGCTACGCTTGCCCGAGGATGACACAGAGGGAAGAGCTGCTTCCCACGCTGCGTTTAAACTTTAGAAGTTATAGTTCATTGACGCGGCCAGAATATGAATATCGTTTTCATAATCGGCACGCAGCGAACCGCGGGCAGTATCGCCGTCATGGAAACCGTTCAGCTTAACCTTGCCCTTATCGGCACGAATGTAAGTATAACCGACGTTAAACGTCCATTTGTCATCGTATTTATACTCGACACCGGCCGAATACCACAAGCGGTCGGCATCGGGAATGCGCGGCGTACGATATTCCTGTCCGACGGCGCTCTGGTCGACGGCAAAACCGGCGCGGAGCTTCCACTGGTCATCAACCTTATAGCTGGCACCGATTGAGTAAAAAGTGGTGTCTTTCCATTTTTCCTGCGTAACGTTGTCCAGCCCCTTGTCGCCCTTGATGCGCAGTTCTTCAAACGAAGACCAGTAAGTGCGTCCGAACTCGGCCATGACCGCCCATTTGTCATTGATGTCGTGATAAGCGCCAATCGTCAGGTTGGCCGGCGTGGTCAGACGCGCGGAAATATCCTGGCTGGCCAGATCGCGCATCAGTCCGTCAAATTCAATGTCGCCTTTCAGCTTATGTTTAATCTGGCTGCGGTAACCGATACCGAAACGGGTCTGCGGGGTCAGCTCGTACAAAGCGCCCAGCTGATAACCGATGTCAAAGGTATCGCCTTCCAGTCGCGCCTTGTCTTCGACGCCCGGTAAGACACCGCCGGTATAAGGATTGGGCACGCGGACGCCGTTACGTAATGTCGCCTTGATGTACTGCATCTGGAAACCGGCACCGAGCGAAAGTTCATCGGTGGCTTTGTAAGCGACCATCGGGGTCAGCGTTACCGTCGTTACCTTGGACAAAGTCCCGTGAAAACGGCCGGCCCAGAGATCGTTGTATTTGGTTATCATGCCATAGGGAACATTCAGCGACAGGCCGAGGGTAAAACGGTCGTCCAGCTGTTTGGACATATACATCGCCGGCGCAACGGCAGAATGAACAATATCGCCGGTATAGCCGGAATCCTGAAAGCCCGGAAAGTCGTCGCCGGGGATAACCGTGTCGGCATGCGCCCTTTTGGCACGGGAACGCGGTGCAATCCAAGTACCGCCGACGGAAATTTTGGTGCCTTTGTGGCGGGTCAGCCCGGCAGGGTTAAAGAATGAATAGGAAATGTCTTCCGCTCCGGCAGTAGCTCCCGCAAAGGCATTGCCCTGGGCGGCGGCGGACTGTTCCTTGAGGTTGAAACCGGAAGCAAGGGCATCGGAACAGACAAGAACGGTCCCGACGGCAGTCAAAGTCAAAAGTTTTTTCATAAGTCACACTTTGAGTTGTTGATACATCGCAACATAATGTATGCAGTTCTGCCGTCCGTAACGTAACAATTTGTAACAATCGACAGAAAAGAATGTAATAATTGTTCACAATATGTTACTGATTTCCCTTGTATAACTTCGTATGTTAAAAATCAATCCTTTATTTATCCCCCTCTGGACAAAGCGCAACTTATTATTCTAATTCAATACATTATATATTGTTTTTTAAGCGGCGCGGGAACCTCTCCAAATTATACCTTTACAAAATTTGAGGTTTTTGGTTACATAAGGTATTATTTGTCAATTTCGGAGATTTATATCTTGAAGGACTTCGTACGTTTCTGCCTGAGACTTTTTTTCAGGTGCTTTAAGGTCAGATGCCATATCGACTTTAATGAAAAACATCTGCCCAAAAAAGGCGTTTATGTTTCCAACCATGTTTCTTTTCTTGATCCCGTTCTGTTGTTTGCGTTTCTGCCCGGAAATCCGGTTTTTGCGCTGAACGGCCATCTGTACCGCAAGCGCTGGATACGATTTTTCATGCGTACGGCAGACATCGTGCCGTTTAACCCGATTGAACCGGGCGACCTGAAAAAAATGATTGCAACGGTCGACAGCGGCCGGCTCTGCGTGGTTTTCGCCGAGGGGCGCGTAACCGAAAACGGCGGCCTGATGAAGATTTATGAAGCGCCCGGCCTGCTTGCGGACAAGGCCAAGGCGCCGATTATTCCGGTTTGGATCAACGGCCCGCAGTACGGTTATTTTTCCAAGACCAAAGGCAGGCTGCCGCACCGGCCGCTGCCGAAAATGAAAATCACAATCGGCAAGCCCCGCAGTTTTAAGCTCAAAGACGAACTGCGCCGCCAGCGCGACCATATCAGCAACGAAGTATATATGATTTTGCGCGAAATGTCTTTCGAATGCAATTACAATCCGAACATTTCGCTTTTTGCGCAGCTGATGAAAACCGCCAAGGTTCACTCCAAAAAAGGCCTCTACAAACGCCCCTACTTCGTTGAAGACGTTCAGCGCGTGCCCAACACCTACAAAGACATTATCATCAAATCGTTCGTACTCGGCAAATATTTTAAGCGCCATACGCCGCAAGGCGAGCCCGTGGCTTTGCTTCTGCCCAACTCGATTGCCGCGGTGTGCGCGTTTTTCGGACTTTCGGCCTATGAGCGCATACCGGTCATGCTGAACTTTTCGGTCGGCGCCAAAAACATGGCCTCCATGTGCCGCACGGCGGAAGTGCGCATGGTTATTACGTCGTCGACATTTATCAAAACCGCCAAAATGGAAAGCGTGATTGAGGTTCTGAAAGCCAACGGACTGAAAATCGTTTATCTGGAATCCCTGCGCAAGGAAATCGGCCTGTGGAGCAAAATCAACGCCTATCTGCGTTACAAAATCAAACGCGTTCCGCACAAGGACGGCGGCAACAAAAAAGCGGTCATTTTGTTTACCTCCGGTTCCGAAGGCGCGCCGAAAGCCGTGGTTCTGAGCCATGCAAACATCATTTCCAACATCAAGCAGATGTCGGCGATTGAAACCATCAACACCACAGATACGGTATTTAACGCGCTGCCGATGTTTCACAGTTTCGGCCTGACGGTGGGCACGCTGTTCCCGCTGCTTGAAGGCGCCAAGCTGTTTTTGTATCCGTCGCCCCTGCACTACCGCATCGTGGCGGAAATCGTCTACGAGATCGGCGCGACGATTATGTTCGGCACCGACACGTTTTTCCGCGGTTATGCAAAAATCGCGCATCCGTTCGACTTTCATAACGTCCGTTTCATGTTCGGCGGCGCGGAAGCGGTCAAACCCGACACCCGCAACATGTGGATGGAACGTTTGGGCATCAGGGTTCTGGAAGCTTACGGTTCGACCGAATGTTCGCCGGTGGTTACCGCCAACAACCGCATTTTCAACCGTTTCGGCTCCATCGGCAAGCTGCTGCCGGCCATAAAGTACCGCATTGAACCGGTGGAAGGCATTGAAAAAGGCGGCGAGCTGGTCATCAAAGGCCCGAACATCATGATGGGTTACATCATGCCCGAACATCCCGGAAAGCTGGTGCCGCTGGAAGACGGCTGGTATCATACCGGCGACGTGGTTGAGATTGACGAAATCGGCTTCGTCTACATCAAAGACCGGATTAAGCGTTTTGCCAAAATCGGCGGCGAGATGGTTTCGCTGAACGCCGTGCACGAAATGGTCTGCAAAGCCTACGAGTGGATGGGCGCCGAATTTCAGTACGGCATTGTCGCCGTGCCGCACGAGAGCAAAGGCGAGCAGATTGTTCTGGTAACCAACAACAATCAGGTTACGCAGGACGTTTTGCACTCCTACATCAAAAACAACGGCATGTCGGAGTTGTTTCTGCCGCGGGTTATCCTCTATAAGGACAAGCTGCCCGTATTCGCGACAGGAAAAGCCGACAACGTGACGCTAAAAAAAGAAGTCATGGAAGAGCTGGGGATAATTTCCGCCGCAGCATAAGCAAAAAAAGCCCCTTTAAAGGGGCTTTTGTTTTTCCGGCGGGTCAAATGTAACAATTCGTAATTTTATTTGGTTTGTCAAACCGTGCCGAAGATTCAAAGATAAAAGCAGTTAAACAACTGCGGAGATTTGAATATGAAACACGGAAAGAATTTTACGCTCGGCGAATATGTGATTATCAAAAAGCCGGAACTGGTCGAAGTCGGCAACAATGTGCGCATTGCCGACTTCTGCCGCATTTCGTCCGCCTGCGTCATCGGGTCGGACTGCGAGATTGCGCCCGGCACCTACATTGCCGGCGGCGACGGCAAATATACCTTTGAAATGGGCGACTGCTCCAGTCTGGCCGCCGGCGTCAAGGTCTGGCTCAGCAGCAACGACTACGTCAACGAACTGGTTACGCATTCCATTCCCGAGGTCAAGGAGATTCAAGGCAACGTCCGGCTCGGAAAATACACCGGCGTCGGCACCAATTCGGTCATCATGCCCGGCAACGACATTCCGGAAGGCGTCAGCATCGGAGCGCTCAGTTTCGTACCATCCAATTACAAGTTTGAACCGTGGACGGTTTATGCCGGCCGCCCCATCCGCCCCATCAAAAAGCGCAACAAAGAAAACGTTATTAAAACGCTGCGCAAAGCCGGTTATCTGAAGGACTGACAAAATGTGCGGCTTAATCGGATATATCGGAAACAATGCCGTCGCGCCGACGCTGCTGTCCGGACTTAAGAGTCTGGAATACCGCGGATACGATTCCGCCGGCATCGCCTTAAACGACAATAACGAAATTGACGTGTTCAAAGCGGAAGGAAAGCTTGAAAACTTAAGAAAACTGCTGGAAGCGCCAACCTGCAAAAGGTTTGCGCCGCGGCTCGGCATCGGACACATCCGCTGGGCAACGCACGGCAAAGCCACAACCGCAAACGCGCATCCTCACCTTTCCAACGACGGCAGGCTGGTACTGGTACATAACGGAATTATTGAAAACTATCAGGAACTGCGCCGCATGCTTGAGGCCGAAGGATTTGTCTTTCATTCCGAAACGGATACCGAAACGGCGGTACATCTCATAGACCGCGAATATAAAAAACGCGGTTCGCTGGAAGAAGCCGTCATTGCCGGCGTCAAACAGCTTTGCGGCGCCTTTGCCTTCTGCATTATGCACAAAGACGAACCGGACAAAATTATTGCCGTGCGCCAAAACGCACCTCTGATTATCGGTCTCGGACAAGGCGAAAACTTTATTGCCAGCGACATTCCGGCGATTATCGGCAAAACGCGAAACATAATTCACCTGGCGGACGGCGAGTTGGCCGTGGTGCGCCGGGAAAGCGTCGAAGTCAAAAACCTCAACGGCGAAAACGTCATTAAGCCGGTCGAGGAAATTGAGTTCTCGCCCGATGTCATCAGCAAACTCGGCTACAAGCATTTTATGCTGAAAGAAATCAACGAGCAACCGGACATTCTGCGCAAATGTCTGGCCAACCACCTCCCCGCTCCCGACGCGCCGATTTCCGTCGGGGACGCGACCCTGAATCCGGACGTCGAAAAAATTAAGAATATCTGTATCATTGCCTGCGGAACATCTCTGCATGCCGCAATGTACGCACGCACTCTGTGGGAAGAATGGCTGCAACTGCCGGTATGCGTTGAAGCCGCCAGCGAGTACATTTACCGCCGAAACCTGACGGACGAAAACACGCTGGTCATCGGTATTTCGCAGTCCGGCGAAACAGCAGACACCATCAGCGCCATCAGACAAGCGAAAGAAAAAGGCGCGCAGCTGCTTGTGCTGACCAACCGTCCCGATTCAAGCATTGTCCGCTGCTGTGACAATGTGGTTCCGCTCAATGCCGGCATTGAGGTCAGTGTGGCGGCGACCAAGTCATATACGGCTCAGTTGGCTGCCCTGTACTGGCTGGGGCTGTATCTGGCCGAACAAAAATCATCTCTCGACGGCAGGGTGTTGTCGGAAATGAAACGGGATTTGCTGCTGCTTCCGGCTCAAACCGAAGAAATTTTGAGTCACAGCGCAGATATTCAAAAACAGGCGCGCAAACTTTGCAAATTTCGCAGCTTTGTGTATATGGCCCGCGGCATTAATCTGACCTGTGCCCTTGAAGGGGCGCTGAAGCTGAAAGAAATCAGCTATATCAACGCCAATGCCTACGCGGCGGGAGAACTCAAACACGGTCCGATTGCCCTACTGGACGAAAACATGCCGGTAATGGCGGTTCTCGGACCCGGCGCAACCCTGCCGAAAATGATTTCAAACTGTATGGAGGCCAAAGCCAGAAACGCGCCTCTGGCCGCCGTCATTTCCGAAAAAGAAGCTGCGGCGCCGGAACTGTTTGATTATCTGATTAAGGTACCGCAGACAAACGCTTCGCTGTTTCCGATACTGGCAAACATCCCTTTGCAGCTGTTGGCTTATTATATTGCCGACGCGCTTGGGCGGGAAGTCGATCAGCCGCGGAATCTGGCAAAGTCGGTCACGGTTGAATGACGGCAGCCCCGCTTACTTTTTTATTTTGTCATTGCCGGGCGCAGCGTGGGGAGCAGCTCCGGTGAAGCTGCGAGGCGGCTGCGGTGCAGTCCTGTTGGCGAGCGGTCGAGCGATAGCGAAAACCGCAAGGCTTACAGGACAAACTTGGGAAGCATAACTTGACCATCTCCCCCTTGTTATGTTCGGGCTTGACCCGACAATCTCTCGGACATCCATGAAAAAAGGCGTTGCAAAATAGCTTTTAGCCTTTATAATCATTTTTGCTTGCGGCAAGGTTTGTCGTAGGCGGAGATTGAACCCTCCTTATAGAAAATAAGAACCTCCTGTGAGGGAGGATGATGCGATATAAGCCGCTTTTGCGGACGAATTAGCATACTGTTTCTATACAGGGTTCAACATCCTCCGCCTTTTCCAAACGAAAGGGCGGTTTTGTTTTTAACAAAACATGAAGGAGTTGAACATAATGGCAACCAAAAACCACGAAATTATCAGAATCAGGAACGGCATTGCCCGCCAGCTGCGTGAGGCGCGCATCAGCGCGCACCTGTCGCTGGCACAGGTCGAAAAGCTGTCCGGCATTCCGGCCAATATTATCGACCTGCTGGAAGTCGGCATCAAACCGGTTGACCTCGGACATCTGCACCAGCTGGCCAAAGCCTACGGCAAGGCGGTCAAAATTACCCTGATATGAAAAAAGCCCCGCAACAGCGGGGCTTTATGCTTATTTTTCCTTATTTCCGAAAGTGGTCAGATAATCGATTATCATCTGATAATAAGCCTTGTCTTCATCATAGATGGCGGCGTCGCGTTTGGCCGTGGCTTTTTCGACGTCCGTATTTTCGTAGGCAACAACCTTTTCGGTCGAAATGGCGCAGCGGTTGCGGGCAATATCGGCAATGCCGCCTTTGATGAAGTAGCGTTCGGTTACTTTATCGGCCTTGTCCAGCACCTGCACCAGCCCGTTGCGCAGTTGAACCAACGTCGGCGCGCGGTCAACCAAAACCGTCAAATCGCCCTTAACGCCGGGAACAACGATTTTCGGCGCCATAGCCGTACGATACACTTTGTACGGGCGCGATATTCTGAAGATAATGCCTTTTTCCATCTTTTAACCTCTTTTAAGGAAACGGAAGAAACCGCTAAGCGGCTTCCTCCTCCATTTTCTTGGCTTTCTCAAGCACTTCCTCAATGGTGCCGACCATATAAAAAGCCTGCTCGGGAATATGGTCATACTTGCCTTCCAGAATACCCTTGAAGCCTTTAATCGTATCTTCCAGTTTGACGAAGACGCCCGGCGTACCGGTAAAGACCTCGGCAACATGGAACGGCTGCGACAGGAACTTCTGAATACGGCGGGCACGGGCAACCGTCAGCTTATCCTCTTCCGACAGTTCGTCCATACCCAGAATGGCGATGATGTCCTGCAGCGACTTGTATTTCTGCAAAACTTCCTGCACCTGGCGCGCAACCTGATAATGCTCTTCGCCGACGACGGTCGGGTCCAGCACGCGGCTGGTCGAATCAAGCGGGTCAACCGCCGGATAAATGCCGAGTTCGGCAATCTGGCGCGACAGGACGGTGGTTGCGTCCAAGTGGGCAAAAGTTGTTGCCGGCGCCGGGTCGGTCAGGTCGTCGGCCGGAACGTAAACCGCCTGAACGGAAGTAATTGAACCGTTTTTGGTAGAAGTAATACGTTCCTGCATGGCACCCATGTCTGTGCCCAAAGTCGGCTGATAGCCCACGGCGGACGGGATACGGCCCAGCAGTGCGGAAACCTCGGAACCGGCCTGTGTGAAACGGAAAATGTTGTCAACGAAGAACAAAACGTCCTGATGTTCTTCGTCGCGGAAATATTCGGCCTGAGTCAGACCGCTCAGAGCCACGCGGGCACGGGCTCCCGGCGGTTCGTTCATCTGACCGTAAACGAGAACGGTTTTGGATTTGCCCCCCTTGAGGTCAATAACGCCGGATTCAATCATCTCGTGATACAGGTCGTTGCCTTCGCGCGTTCTTTCGCCGACACCGGCGAAGACGGAATAGCCGCCGTGACCTTTGGCGATGTTGTTAATCAGCTCCATAATCAGAACGGTCTTGCCGACACCGGCACCGCCGAACAAACCGATTTTGCCGCCTTTGGCATAAGGCTCAAGCAGGTCGATAACCTTAATGCCGGTCGTCAGAATCTCGGTTTCGGTCGACTGGTCGACAAAAGCGGGCGCCGGACGATGTATCGGAAACTCCGTTTTTGATTTTACCGGGCCGAGACTGTCGACAGGTTCGCCGATGACGTTGATGATGCGGCCGAGAAGTTCGGGACCGACGGGAACCTGAATCGGGTGTCCGGTATTGACGACTTCCAAACCTCTGACCAAACCGTCGGTCGTATCCATGGCAATGGTGCGAACAACGCTCTCGCCCAAATGCTGGGCAACTTCAAGCACCAGTTTTTTGCCGTGGTTGTCACATTCCAAAGCGGTCAGAATGTTCGGCAGTTCGTCGACATTCTCAAACTTAACGTCAACAACCGCGCCCATAACCTGCGAAATATGGCCGAGCTGACCGGTGCCCCGCTCTTTTTTCTCAATCTTTTTAACCTTGGCGGCAGCGGCCTTTTCTTCCTTTTTCAGTTCCTTAATCGACTTGGCGTCAAATTCGGCAACACTCGCGGCCTTTTTTCTGCCGGCCGTTTTTTTCGGAGCGGCCGTCTTTTTGGCCGGAGCTTTTGCCGCTGTTTTCTTTTCAGTCATTAATCTCTCCTTTAATCATCACTTAAAGCGCTTCGGCACCGGCGATAATTTCTATCAGCTCGGTGGTAATTGCCGTCTGGCGAATTCGGTTATAGCGCAGGGTTAAACCGGAAATCATGTCTTTGGCATTGCGGGTGGCGTTGTCCATTGAAGTCATGCGCGCGCCGTGTTCGGATGCCTGACTGTGTACAATCGCCTGAAACAGGCTGCTGCGGAAAAGAAGCGGCAGAAGGCCGTCCAGTATTTCCAGCAAGCCCGGCTCATAATCGTAAAAAGCGCCTTTGTAGACATTGACCGGCGCATGCAGGCGATTATATTCAAAATCTTCAATCTGCACCGGGAACACCTGCCTGACGACGATTTCGCGGTTGATGGCCGAGCGAAAACGGCTGGAAACGGTTTCGCAGACGTCAAATTCGCCTTTGGCATACATATCCAGAACCCGCTGTCCCAAGTCGACGGCCTCATAATATTTGGCGCCTTTTCTGGCAATCCCCTCAATCGTGTCGACAATCATGCCCGCATATTTGCGTTTGAGAATGTCGCGTCCCTTTTTGCCGATGCACAGGATTTTGACGTTTTTGCCGCCACCAAGAAGTTCTTCAATCCGCTTTGAGGCTTCGCGCGCCACATTGGAATTGTAGCTGCCGCAAAGGCCGCGGTCGGAAGTAAAGACCAGCAGCAGATAGTTTTCGGCTTTGCCGCTGCCGCGCATCAGCTCGGGATAGACAAAACGGACGTTTTTCTTCTGCTCTTCCTGCCGGAGTTCAAAAAGGACACGGTTTGCCGAGGCTAAAATATTGTTGTTGTAGAACCGGCACTTTTCGATTAAACCCTGGGAGCGCCGCAGACGGGCTGCGGCGACCATCTTCATTGCCGAAGTGATTTTCTCCGTGGATTTAATCGTTTCGATTCTGGTTCTTAATTCTTTTAAGCCCGCCATCGTTTTTCCTTACGCTGCTTTTTCTTCACCGATAAATTCGTTCAGAAAACCGTCGAAAAATTCGGTAAGTTTCTTATCCAATTCTTCGGAGATAACCTTTTCTTCGCGAATCTGTTCCAAAAATTCCGGACGGGAAGCCTTGACGGCAGCCAGAGCCTTTGCTTCAAAAGACTTGACCTCGCCGACCGGTATCTTGTCCAGATAGCCGCGGACACCGGCGAAAATGGCAATAACCTCTTCGGCAACCGGCATCGGATGATAGACCGGCTGTTTCAGCAGTTCGGTCAGTCTTTCGCCGCGTGCCAGCAGATTTTTGGTCGACTGGTCGAGGTCGGAGGCAAACTGCGCAAAGGCGGCCATTTCGCGGTACTGCGCGAGTTCCAGCTTGATTTTTCCGGCTACCTGTTTCATGGCCTTAATCTGGGCGGCGGAACCGACGCGGCTGACGGAAATGCCGACGTTTACCGCCGGGCGGACGCCCTGATAAAACAGGCTGGTTTCCAAGAATATCTGACCGTCGGTAATCGAAATGACGTTGGTCGGAATATAGGCGGAAACGTCGCCGGCCTGCGTTTCGATGACCGGCAGAGCGGTCAGAGAACCGGCACCTTCGGCATCGTTCATTTTGGCGGCGCGCTCAAGCAAACGAGAATGCAGATAGAAGACGTCGCCGGGATAAGCTTCGCGCCCAGGCGGACGACGGAGCAGCAGCGACATCTGGCGGTATGCCGTGGCCTGTTTGCTCAGGTCGTCATAGAAGATGACGGCGTGCATGCCGCGGTCGCGGAAATACTCGCCCATGGCACAGCCCGAATAAGGCGCGATAAACTGCATCGGCGCAGGGTCGGAAGCGGTGGCGGCGACAACGATGGTATAATCCATGGCGCCGTGATCTTTCAGGGTTTTGACGACCTGAGCAACGGTAGAACGCTTCTGTCCGACCGCGACATAAACGCAGTACATTTTCTCCTTTTCGGACTTGGCCTGTTCGTTAATATGCTTCTGATTGATGATGGTGTCCAAAATAATGGCGGTTTTGCCGGTCTGGCGGTCGCCGATTATCAGCTCGCGCTGGCCGCGGCCGATCGGGATCAGAGAATCGACGATTTTAAGGCCGGTCTGCATCGGTTCGTGCACACTTTTCCGCGGAATGATACCCGGAGCCTTCACTTCGGAATAGCTGAACTCCTTCACCTTTATCGGGCCTTTGCCGTCAATCGGCTCGCCAAGCGCGTCGACGACGCGGCCAAGCAGTTCCTTACCGACCGGAACGCTTACGATTTTGTCGGTGCGCTTGACGGTGTCGCCTTCCTTAATCTGCTGGTCGGAACCGAAAATAACGACGCCGACATTGTCTTCCTCAAGGTTAAGAGCCATTCCCTTAACGCCGGATTCAAACTCGACCATTTCGTTAGCCTGAACCTTATCCAACCCGTAAATGCGGGCAATACCATCACCGACGGACAAAACGCGACCGACTTCCGAAACGTCGACATCGACATCGGATTTGGCAATTTTATCCTTAATAATGGAAGATATTTCGCTTGCGTGTACAGACATTATTGTCCACCTTTCATTACTAATTCCAGACGATTCAGCTTAGATTTGAGCGAATCATCAATCATATTCGAGTTAAACTTTATCACCAGACCGCCGAGAAGTTCAGGCTTAATCTCGTATTTAACCACAACTTTCCGGGAAAGCATCTTTTCCAGATTGACGCGGAGCTTTTTGTCCTGCGCGGCAGAAAGCTCCCTGACCGTTCCGACTTCGACTTCGGCAATGTCATGCCTGACATAATAGATATGCCTGAAAGCTTCCAGAATCTGAGGAAGTTCGGCAAAACGGCCGTTTTCGGCGATCAAATCCAGACAGTTCAGGGTTTCGGCATTCAGCTTCATCCTGGCAGCCACCTCGCGCAGCGCCGCTTTCTTGTCATCAAGCCCCCACAGCGGGTTGGCCAGGCATTTGACGATGCCGGCATCGGCTCTGACAGCGTCGAGAAGCTTCATCATATCGTCCGAAACCTGCGGCACCGCCTTCCTTTCCTCGGCTGCTTCATAAAGAGCCAGAGCATAGACGCGGGCGATTTTGGTTTTCGAATCTTTTTTCAATTTCAAGCACTCAGTTTTCTTTTAAGATGGTTGGATAATATATAATAATTAGTTTCAAATTTATTAATATTCGTTTTTTTATCACATAAACGAGTAAGGATCGACGTCCACTTCTATCCGCACGTTTGACGGACAATCCACACGGCGCAGCCACTCGCGGACAACTTCCTGAATTTTTATGTTTTTTGCAGTTTTGACCAGCAGCCGGTAACGATATCTGCCGCGCAGCATGTAAATCGGCGCCGGCGCTGGCCCCAGCGTTGAAATACAGTCGGTATTCGGCGCCGCCTGCCCCAAGCGGACGGCAACATTTTCGGTCTGGTCACGGTTGGCGCCGGAAACAATAATGGCTGCCAGTTTTCCGTAAGGCGGCATTTTGAGAATCCGGCGGGTCTTTTTTTCCAAAGTTAGGAACTTATCTCTGTCATTGGCGATAAGCGCCTGTAATACCGCATTTTCCGGATAAAGCGTCTGCAGGTAAACCGTGCCTTTTTTCTCGCCGCGGCCGGCACGTCCGGAAACCTGCGACAGCAGCTGAAACGTCTGTTCGGAAGCTCGCAAGTCGCTGCCCATCAAACCCAAATCGGCATCGACAATTCCAACCAGCGTCAGGCTCGGAAAGTGATGCCCCTTGGCCAGTATCTGCGTGCCGATGAGAATATCCACCTCCCCTTGCTCCATTTTGCGGATAACTGCCGAAACTTCGGCCAGAGATGAGGTAATATCGCTGGAAAGAATTTCAATCCGGGCATCGGGGAAACGCCCTTTGACCTCTTCGGCAATTCGCTCCACGCCGGGGCCGCAGGCCGTCAACCCGTCTTCGGAACCGCATTCGGGACAGCGCGGCGGAATGGCCGTCGTGTAGCCGCAATGATGACAGACCAGCGAATTGCTGCTGCGATGTTCGGTCAGCCAGGCGGTGCAGTTCGGACACTGAATGCGGTGTCCGCAATCGCGGCAAATGGTCAGCGGCGCATAGCCGCGGCGATTGAGAAACAAGACCGACTGTTCGCCTTTTCCGAGGTTTTCGGCCAGGGCCTTAACCAGTGTCGGCGCCAGCCACGAAACGCCCCAGGTTCCCTTTTGCGGTTTGTCCTTTTTGAGGTCGATAATTTTAATCTCGGGCATTGCCGCCGCGGCATAACGGCTTGTTAAACGGACGGAATCGTATTTTCCCTCTTCCACGTTGCAGACAGTTTCCAAATCCGGGGTCGCGGTGGAAAGAATGAGCGGAAAACCTTCAAACTTGGCACGGACTACCGCCATATCGCGCCCCTGATAATTGACAACGTCTTCCTGTTTGAACGAGTGGTCATGGCTCTCGTCTATAACAATCAGGCCAAGATCAGCAAAGGGCAGAAACAAAGCCGAACGCGCACCGACCACCACTTTGGCGCGGCCGTCGATGACCGCGCTCCAGTTGTCCATGCGCTCGCGCTGTCCCAATCCCGAATGCCAGCAGGCGGGACGGACACCGAAACGTTTTTCAAAACGGTTCAGCCACTGCGTCGTCAGGGAAATTTCCGGCACCATAATCAGCACCTGGCGGCCGTTTTCCAGCGCCTTGGCCACGGCCTCGAAATAAACTTCGGTTTTGCCGGAACCGGTAACGCCGTCCAGCAGCGTAACCGAAAATCCGCCGCCGATTTTGGCAACCAGCCGGGCGGCGGCTTCCGCCTGCTCGGCGGTCAGGCTGACTTTTTGGTGTTCGGCATCGGGCAGCTGAAAGGATTTTTTCTTTTCAACGGTAAAGGGCTCCAACACACCGGCATCAATCATGGTCTTGACAACAGACGAACCACAGCCGGCTCCGGCGCAGATTTCGGCCCGGGTATAGGGATAATGCCGAAGAAGTTCCATTACCCGCCAGCGGGCGTCGGAATTTTTAAGTTTTGCCTCTGCCAGCGTTTTGCCGGAAAGACGATACAGCGTCATGGTCTGATTGTCGTCGAAAACGGCTTTGACACCCATAACCATTTTGAGCGTAAGGCCCAGAAAAGCCATATTATACGAAGCGACGAAAGTCACGAATTTGCGCAACGCTTCTGACAACGGCGGAAAATTTAAAACTTCGGATACCGCTTTAATTTTGTTTTCTTCCAGTTTGGACGAACGACCGATTTTCCAAACGACGCCAATCTGCCTTTCGCGGCCGAAAGGCACACGGACAAAAGAACCAAGCGGGACATTCTCCTCGGTTTTGTAATCAAAAACATCGTTGAACGGCAACGGCAGCAAAACGCCGATAATCTGTGACACGGATAATCCTCTGAACTGTTATCTGCCGCTTATCATATCAATCTGCCGATTTTAAAACAAATCCGATTGCAGGTTACGCACAAAAAAACGGCCGAAATCTTGCAATTCGGCCGTTTTTTTTCAAAATGTTTTCAGCGACAGACTAAACCGTTGGTCAGGTTCTCCATCTCATCAATGTCGTAAGACCGCCAATTTTCTTCCGCATTTGCCTTGAGCCTGACACGCAGCCTGTCGCCCTTTTCGCACAGAGAAGCGAAAACAAACGGCGACAGCTCTTTCAGATTATCCGTCGGGCTGAGACGCGTAAAAGAATAATTCGAATATTCCTTTTCCGGAATGAAAGTCAGAACCCTTTTGCCGACATTTTTTACATCGACGAGCATCTTAATACAACTGTTGACCATGCCGTCTTTATTATAGGCAAAGGGTCGGCTTACTCTGACAACGATTGCTTCAAAACTTTTCATAATCTTTTTATTTTAAGTTAAACACAGTAATTGACGGGAGCAGCTTTCACAAAGCGTTTTTCAATTCCGCAAGCCCCAGATTTTTGGAAACATTATAAAAACCGGTTATTTTTCCGGCTTCGCGGACATCCAGAACCACTTCGTCACCGACTTCCGAACGATTGAGCGCCTCCAGGCTCTTTTCATCCGTTTCGGCTTCTACCAACTTCAGATTTTTCATTCTGCCGTTTTGCAAACTTCCCGAAACCACTTCGACAAACACAGCGGTAAATTCGCTGATTCTTTCGGGTTTTCCTTTAATAATAGCTTTTAACATAACCTTATCTTTTAATTTATAATAGGATTTATTCCGGGCGAAAATATGACGCAAATGCAAAAATGTCAATATCTATACGAAAAGTTAACCCGCAAAGCGTATGCTGGAAACATGAAAAGCGAAATCAAATACAACGCCGCCGGCGATGCACTGGAAACTATCGGACGCTGGCAGGACTGGCTTAAAAGCGAACGCGGCTATTCCGAACATACGCTGGACGCTTATTTTCGGGACTTATCGGCTTTTTTCGCCTTTTTTGAAAGACCTTTGACGCTGGCGAAACTGGGTCGGCTCGACGTGCGGGATTTTCGCGCCTATCTGGCTTCGCGCGCGGCAAAACATCTGGAAAAAAGTTCCATCGCCCGCGAAGTTTCGGCCGTCAAAAATTTTTTCAAATGGCTGGACCGCAACAATATTGTCAAGAATCCGGCAATCAGCGTCATATCTTCGCCGCGGAAGTCAAAAATTCTGCCCAAGGCGCTGGATATTGACGACGCTTTTGACGTTCTCCGACGGGCGGCTGAAATGCAAAACGCCAAGAATCCCGGCGATGCATACTGGATGAGTCTGCGCGACAAAGCCGTCTTTACCCTGCTTTACGGCTGCGGACTGCGTATTTCGGAAGCGTTGTCGCTGAACGTCGGCGATCTGGACAACGAAGATTTCATGCGAATTACCGGTAAGGGACAAAAGACGCGGATTGTACCGCTGCTGCCGGCCGTGATTGCGGCGGTAGATGCTTACAGACAGGAATGCCCTTATAAAATGAACCGCGGCGAAGCCCTGTTTTTGGGTGCACGCGGCGAAAGGCTGACGCCGAGGGTAATTCAGCGGAGGCTGGAAAAAATCAGGGCGGAGCTCGGACTGCCCGATACGGTAACGCCGCACGCGCTCAGACATTCGTTTGCTACACATCTGCTGGCCGAAGGCACCGATCTCCGCTCGATTCAGGAGCTGCTGGGACATGCTTCATTAACGACGACCCAGCGCTACACCGATGTTGAGATTGAACACCTTCGCAAAGAATATGAAAAAGCCGGCCTGTTGCAGGATTAACCCCGTCAATCATGACGACACATTAACATACATTACTTTATTGTCCGATATTGACGTCAGGCCGAAACACAAAAAAAGTACCGGGAACAGAACCACGGTACTTTTACAAACTTACAACTTAAACTTCTGAAAGAATTACTTAAGCTTCTTTTCTACGAACTCTTCATGCTTTTTGGATTTCTTATCATACTTTTTCAACGACAGTTTTTCCGGATGAGTCCGCGGATTCTTTTCAGCAAGGTAGAATGTGCCAGTACCGGCCGTGCTCTCTAATTTTACTTTAACTTTTATTGCTTTTGCCATGTTTTTTACTCTTTAAAATAGGTTTCAAAATCAACATTTAGGCGTAATATACATTTTTTGGACATAATGTCAACAAGAATCTCACAAGTTTTTGTTCAGAAGCAGCCGGGCGGTCTCCACATCAATTTCCGCATTTTGCCGGTTTTCGGGCGGACAATCGTCAAAGCGACGCGAAACAATACGTTCCGGACTGTCATTTTCTTCTCTGCCGGAAAGGCAGACATCCGGCAAAATGCCGACACGGTCAATCTTTTGTTCGGAAGGCGTATAAAAATAGGCGTCCGTCAAAGCCATAGAACTGTCGTTCTCCAGCGGAATCAGCTTTTGAACCGTGCCTTTGCCGTAACTGCGGGTACCGGCCAGCACCGCCCGTCCCTGTTCCCGGAGAGCGGCGGCCATAACTTCGGCCGAAGAAGCCGTCTGTCCGTCAATCAGCACAACCAACGGCCTGCCGTTCAGGATATCGCCGCCGTCGGCAACATAATATTTGTCCGAATCGCCGCTGCGACCGCGGGTATAGGCGATGGCGCTGCCCCGATCCAGAAACAGGCCGCTGACTTCCACCGCCTCGGACAGCAGGCCGCCGGGATTACCGCGCAAATCAAGAATTACGCCCGCGCAATCGGGATTTTCGCTCAGGGTTCTGCGGATATTTTCGCCGGTATACTTGTTAAAAGCGCCGAGACGGATGTACAGGATGCCGTCAATCATACGGTCGGCATAAGCCCGCGAAAGTCCGCCGCGGCGTTTCTTTTCGGGAGCAAAACCGTTATTATAAACCGACGAACGGTCAAATTTGGGCAGGGCATCGGCCAGCAGACGGTCGACGATTTCAAAATCGCGTCTTTCCAGCGACGGCGAAAAACGGTAGACTTCACGGATAAAATCCTGCGTCAGGCGCGTCCAAGCGGCAACATCCCCGCCGTCGTCCGGCTTCGGCGCAACCTTAACCACGCGTCCCGAAGCATAGAGCGTCAGGCGTCTGCCGTCGTCGGCAACCTGAATCCGTTTATCCAGCGCATTAAGCGACTTCAGAGTCAGGACAGCAAAGCGGCCGACTTCAACCGGTTCGACATAATCCCGCGCCACGGCGGCATAGACCCGGGAGAGGCGCGCCGCCTCGTCGGCAGACGTCTGAGGAACGGCCAAAACAACAAACAAAAATGTCAACAGCAGCTTTTTCATTTTTTACTTTTTCCTGACTTCAATTTGGCTTTTCTGCGGCCGCGCGCTTTTCCCATTTCCGGTTCGGGCGCCGCACCGGGCGGAACAATGCGGAAACTGCCGCGGGAACCCTTTTCAAAATAATCGACGCCGTCGTGTTCATCAACATACTTAAATATCAGCCCGCCGGTTACGGGGGAAGCTTCGGTCAGCCGCGCCCGGATAACGTCGCCAAACATAAAGGCCCTCCCGCTGCGGGTGCCGAAAAGTTCAAAACCGCAGTTGCGCAGCTGATAATCGTCGTCCGGCAGCGTACGCATCGGAATCAGCCCCTCGGCACCCAGACTTTCCACCGCGGCAAAGATGCCCGCCGAAGTCAGTCCGGAAATTTTGACGTCAAAATCACTGCCAAGCGCCGGCTGCATATAGGCGGAAAGAAATCTGGCGTCGGTTTCGCGTTCGGCACAGACGGCCTGTCGCTCGGTTGCGGAAATGTGCTCGCCTATCTGTTCAAAAAGACTGCGGTCGGCATTATCTTCAAGACCGCCGCCGTCCGGCATGTTGTATGCCTTGATGAGGGCGCGGTGAATCAGCAAATCGGCATAGCGGCGTATCGGCGACGTAAAATGCGCATAGTCGGCAAGCCCGAGACCGAAATGGCCGAGATGCTCGGGGCTGTAACGCGCCTGAGCCTGCAACCGTAAAATAAGATTACCGATACCCGCAGACCAGCCTTTGCCGGCACAGGCCTCCAAAAGCCGGTTAAAATGAGCTGGTTTCAGCGCCGGCTGTTCGGGAAGTTTCAGATGCAGGCCGCGCAGCAGCGGTTCAATCTCTTCAAGCTTTTCTTTAAGCGGCTTTTCGTGGACACGGTACATCACGGGCAGGTTCTGCGCCGCCAGAACTCTGGCCGCCGCCACGTTGGCATTAATCATAAATTCTTCGACCAAGCTGTGGCTGGCATAGTGTTCCGCCTTGGAAACCGACTGTATCAGCCCGTCTTTACCGATTTTTATCTTAACTTCGGGAACGTCGAGTTCCAGCGCGCCGCGTTTTTTCCTTGCCTTATCCAAGGCAAAATATGCTTCATAGAGCGGCTGAATGACAGTGGTAAAAAGCCCTGAAGTCTGCGCATTGAACCGGCCGTCAAAGGCGTCCTGCACTTCGCGGTAAGTCAGCCTTGCCGCCGACTTTATGACGGCACGCTTAAATTCGTAGCTTTTCAGATTGCCGCTGCGGTCTATTTTCATAAAACAGGCAATTGCCGCCCGCTCGACTTTCGGTTTGAGCGAGCACAGATCATTGCTCAGCTTTTCGGGCAGCATCGGCACTACCATATTGGGCAGATAAACCGAATTGCCGCGCCGGTAAGCTTCGCGGTCGAGCGCGCTTCCGGGACGAACATAAAAAGCCACATCGGCAATGGCGACAATCAGGTTGAAACCGGATGCCGTACGCTCGGCGTAAACCGCATCGTCAAAATCTTTGGAATCATCGCCGTCTATGGTTACGAGCGGCACGGAAGTCAGGTCGGCCCGCCCTTTTTTGGAAAACTTCGGACAACGCGCGGCCTCTTTGCCGACGGTTTCGGGAAAATCGCAGCCGATGCCGTATTTGTCCAGCACCAGACAAGAAACCGCCTTGTTCAGATCAAAAGGCCCGTAATTTTTGAAAATACGCGCTTGTTTGAATTTGCGCTCGCCGATAAGCATGGCCGCCACAAAATCGCCATCCCGGCATTTGCCGATGTCGTCAAGCAGATAATCCAGCCGGGCATTTTTCTGTGACGGCCTGAGATAATACTCATTGCCGCGCCGCTCGACGACGCCGAAAATCTTCTCCGCTTCGGTTTCGCCGCCGGCTTTGGAAGTGCGCGCAAAAGGCTTGGCCCACAAATTGCCGCCGACGCGTTTTACCCTGCCGAGAAAGCAGTCGCCGATTTCCAGCGGCGGCTTGATTTTTTTATTGGATGCGACATAAATGCGCAGTGCCGGAGAACCGTCTGCCGGACGCGCAACCAAATCGCCTCCGCTGCCGACGTCATATACTTCCAGGAGACGCGTATCGCCGCGAAATTTCTTATTTTTCCTTTTCGTCATCGTCTTTCAAATTCAGTTCGGCAACCAAGGCCGTGTGATCGGAGGGTTTTACACCCAGGCGGGGCGTTTTGTCAACCGCACAGAACGTCAGCGCGTCGGCGGCCTGCGGCGAAAGCAGCAGATAGTCAATCCGCATGCCGTAATCGGCATTCAGCGCATTGCCGGAATAATCCCAGAAAGTGTAGCCGACTTCATGCGGGTGAAGCGTACGAAAAGCGTCAAACCAGCCCTGATACAACAAGGCGCGGAAGCGTTCGCGGACTTCGCTTTTCATCAGCGCGTTGGCACGGAAAAGTTCCGGATTGTAAACATCGGCGTCAGTAAAAATAACATTGAAATCGCCGCCGAGAACCACCGGCCCGCCGCGACGGAGAAGCTCCCGCGCATGCCGAAGAAAAGCGTCCATCCAGCGCAGCTTATATTCAAACTTCGAAACATCGTCCGGCGCATTGTAGGGCGGGTTACCGTTCGGCAGATAAATCGAGGCGACGCGAACCGTGCCTTCACCGGTTTCGACGTCGGCTTCCAGATAACGGGCGTTTTCGTCTGTAAAACCGGGAAGCCCCTCGCTGACAACCTTTATTTTTCCGCGGCTGAGCACCGCTACACCGTTATAGCTTTTCTGACCGAGGATTTTCGCCTCATAGCCGGCCATCTGCAAATCCCAGAAAGGAAAAGCGTTAAACTCGGCCTTGATTTCCTGCAAAAGGACGATATCCGGCCGGGTTTCGGACAGCCAGGCCGCAAGGTTTTCCATACGGGCGTTGACGGAATTGACGTTGTAGGTCGCTATTTTCATTCTGTGCCTTTACCAATTCTTTAATTTTGTCTGTTAAGTATATATGATAAAATGTTAAAAGGAAGACAAAAAATATGGAACTGGCAACTTATGCACTTACGCCCGAAAAAAGCCGCGGGCGTCTCTATGCCGATTTTACCAACGTTATCCGTTCGCCGTTTCAGCGCGACCGAGACCGGCTGATTCATTCGTCGGCTTTCCGCAGGCTGGACGGCAAAACGCAGGTTTTCGCCTATCACGAAGGCAAAAACTACCGTACGCGGCTGACGCACAGCATTGAAGTTGCGCAGATTACGCGCACCATCTGCAAATGTCTGGGACTGAACGAAGAACTTGGCGAAGCCATCGCGCTGGCACATGACCTCGGACATTCGCCTTTCGGCCATGCCGGCGAGCGCGGCCTGCAAAACGCCATGAAAAAATTCGGCGGCTTTGATCACAACATCCAGTCGCTGAAGATTATGACCAAACTTGAAATCCACTATCCGGAATTTGAAGGCCTGAACCTGACCTGGGAAACGCTTGAAGGAACGGTTAAGCACAACGGCCCGATTAAGAGAATTACCAATCGTTATCTGAAGGAATACAACAAAAAATTTGACCTTGACCTCGGGCATTATTCTTCACTGGAAGGACAGGTCGGCGCAGTTGCCGACGACATCGCCTATAACAACCATGACATCGACGACGGTTTCAGAGCCGGTTTTTTCAGCATTGAAAAGCTGCGCGAGCTGCCTTTTGTCAACGACATTCTTAAAGAATTCGAAAAACAGCATCCCGGTGCAGACGACAATCTTAAAATCTACGCCGTTACCCGCAACATGATTGCCCGGATGATTTTTGACGTGCTGAAAAACAGCCGGGACAATATCGCCGAACACAAAATCAGAAGCTGTGACGACGCCCGGAAGCAAAAGAAGTTCATGATCGACTTTTCCGACGGCATGAAAGCGGACATCAAACTGCTGCGCAGGTTTCTGAAAGAATATTTCTACACGGCGACGCCGATTGCGCGCATGGACATGAAATCGCAGAGAATCGTCGAGGAACTGTTTGCCGTTTTTATGAACGACAGCAAACTGCTGCCGATGGAAACGCGCGCGCTTATCGGAGCACAGGCCAAAGACGCCGAAACGGCCGACGTCGTCTGCGAATATATTGCCGGCATGACCGATATAGCGGCCATAGAGGAACATCGGCGGCTTTTTGATCCGCACACCCGTTTTTAGGCGGTTTTGCGTTTGCCCGTTAAAGGATTATAAAGTTTTATCCCTTATAGTGGTTAACAAAGAATTTTAATATTGCAGGAGAAGAAGGATGTTTCAGGAATTTCCGGACGACAGCAAAAACGATGATTTTTTAAACGAATTCCGCCAGAAGATTGCCGATCAGTCCGCCGCAAACTTTGAAGAAAAACGCATTGAGATGAAACGCTCGAAAAGCGTTTTCATCGGCGCCGTTTCCGGCGTGGCGCTGGCCGGCATCGTCGGGTGGTTTGTCCTGTCTCCGCGGTATGCCGTCAACAACCCGGAAGAGATTCCGGTTATTCGCAGACCGCAGACCGCCATCAAGGTACAGCCAAGCGAACCGGGCGGCATGGAAATTCTGAATCAGGACAAATCGGTTTACGACATTGTTGAAAAAAAGCCGGAGGACGACACGAAAGTCGAAAATCTGCTGCCGCCGCCGGAGCAGCCAAAACTGCCGATAATCGAACCTGCGCCACAGGCCGCCTCAGTTCCGAACGATATGTTTGAAAAAGCCGAGACAGTTCCGGTTCAGGACGAAGCTCCGAAAGTAATTGCCGAAGCGCAGAAGATTGTCGCCGCCAAGGAAGAAGCCGAAGAAAAAGTCGTCAGCATTAAGGAAGCTTCACAGGCTGCCGTCGTGGCTCCGGCAAAAGTCGATACGGTAAAAATCGTCAAGGGCGAAAAGGTAAAAGTTCCCAATAAAGACTGGAGCATTAATGAAAAGACCGAAGCCGCAGCCAAACTTCAGCAGGCTCCGGCCTCCGTTCCAGTTCCAACGACTGCGGAAAAAACCGTTTCCGCAAAAGCCGCTCCGGCCGGGACCTGGCAAGTTCAGCTGATGAGTTCACAAAACAAAAAAGCAACCGAAAACGCCTGGAACACATTGGTTAAAAAGTATCCGCCGCTGCAGGGGCAGCCGCATGAAATCGAAACTGCGGACCTTGACTTCGACGGCGTTTTCTACCGTCTGAAAGCAGGCGCCTTTGCGGACAGATCCGGCGCAGACAACCTCTGCCGCGACATTAAGGCGCTGGGCGGAACCTGTATCGTGAAGAAAAAATAATGAGCATGGTCAGCCTGATTGTAAATTTTGTTCCGATAATTCTGGCGATTGTGCTGCATGAGCTGGCGCACGGCTATGCGGCTTACCGTCTGGGAGACAATACGGCAAAAATTTACGGCAGGCTGACTTTGAACCCGCTTAAACATGTCGATCTTTTCGGTACGATTTTGCTGCCGGCTCTGCTTTATTTTTCGCAGGCCGGGTTTATGTTCGGCTGGGCAAAGCCCGTACCCGTCAATTTTAACAACCTGCGTCGCTCAAAGCGCGACCTGATTATTGTCGCATCGGCCGGAATTGTGACGAATCTGGCCTTAGCCGTCGTTTCCGCCGTGTTGCTCAAGTTTATCAGCATTCTGCCGCAAAGTACGGCACAGGGCGTTATCGGCCTGTTTCTGCTCAACATGGTCGTTTTCAACGTGGTGCTGGCAATTTTCAACGCCCTTCCCGTTCCGCCACTGGACGGTTCCAAAATTCTGTTTGGCTGGATAAACAAACCATGGGCGCAGAAATACATCAGTGCCGAAAGACAGGGACTGGCTGCCATTGTGTTAATCGCTTTTATTCTTCCGGCTGTCGGCGGCCGTTTCGGCTTTGACCTGAATTTTTTCGGCATGCTGCTGATTAAAGGCGCAAAGCTTATTCTTTCGATTTTACTGTAAGGACAAATTCATGAACAAACCTATTTCCGCCGCTCTGATTTCCGTCGCCGGAACAATGCTGTCCGACGGCGAACGAAGACTGATTGAACAATACCGTCCGCTCGGCGTCAGCCTTTTTGCCCGCAATATCGAGAGCCGTTCCCAGCTTGCCGAATTGACAAGGCAAATACGGGAAGCGGCAGAAGACGAAAACATCATTATCGCCGTCGATCAGGAAGGCGGCCGGGTCAGAAGACTGGCAGAACCGGAATTTCGTCCGTACGCATCGCAGTACGTTCTGGGGAAAATCGGTGAAACTTACGGTCAGGAAGAAGCGGAAAAAGCAGTATACGAACATGTGCTTCTGATAAGCAAAGACCTGAAAGACTGCGGCATCAACATGAATTTTGCACCGGTGCTTGACCTGGCTTTTGAAGAAACCGCGGCAGTGCTGAAAAGCCGCTGTTTCGGCAATGACGAAAAGAAAACTGCGGCTTACGGCAAAATTATGGTTGAAGGTTATATCCGCAACGGCATCTGCCCCTGCATCAAGCATATGCCGGGACACGGCAGGGTTACCACCGACCCGCATCTGGGACTGCCGATATTGAACCAGCCGCTGAAAGAGCTGGAAAAAGACTTTTTTCCGTTCGGAAAACTAAATCATGCGCCGGCAGGAATGACCGCACACGTGGTTATTCCCGAAACAGACGCGGTTAATCCGGTCACACAGTCGGCCAAAGGCATCAGGGAAATTATCCGCGGACGCATCGGTTTTGACGGCCTGCTGATTTCGGACGCCATCGACATGAAAGCCCTCAACGGCAAAATCGGCGAAAAAGCTCAAACCTGTATTGCCGCCGGCTGTGACGCCGTCTGCTACTGCGGCGGCGACAGCGAAGATGCTGCCGAAGTATGTAAAAGAGCCGGATTTATGTCGGATAAGTCGATGATAAGGTTTGAAAAAATCAAAAACATATTTCAGAATAACGTTTATGTTGCCGATTACGAGGCCGTGGCCAGAGATTACGAAAGCCTTACCGGCCGGATAGAAAAATACCGGGACAACTATGATGCAACGGAAGTCCTGAACAGAATGAAACAAACAAGAGGAGAATAGACATGTTTTCAGGTTTTTGGGGATGGTTTTTGGTCGTCGTTATCGTGGCGGTCATTTTCGGAGCCGGCAAACTTCCCGATTTGAAAGTTCAGGCAGAAGAAAAACTTAAACTTCTGGCCAGTGCCGCAGAAAAAGGCAAAAAGGAACTGGAAGCAAAAATCAACGAGGCCAAGAAAAAACGCGAAGAAAACAAAGAGGAAAACAAGGACGGAGAGGAAAACAAACCTTCTGAATAACACCGTATGTCTTTACAGAGCCGCAACCTGAACAGGTTGCGGCTTTTTTTTGGTATTTATCCTCCCGGCACAAATAATTATGGATTTATAAAAAAAGCTGTGATAACATATAGTTATAAAGTATTTAGAATTATCCAAGAACTTTTGGAGAATGACTATGAGCATTTCGTCTACCAGAAAAGTATCGAGCTCAACGGGAAGTCAGACACGAAGCGCACCGGTTAAGCATACGGATCACAATTATATTATCGGATCCGAGGGTGAATCTTTTGTGGAAGTCATTGACGCTTCCAACAACATTTCGGTCAACAACGACGACAACAGAGACAACAAACAGAAGCAATCTTCATCTTTCGCGGCTCCCGAAAAAGAAGACGGCAACGCATTAAGCGGCGGCGGCGCATATATTCCGAGCGCAATAGAAGCGTTAAGCGCCAGCGGCGTTTACGACGAAATGCCGGACGACAGGCACAACAACAGGGTCAACGTTTACGGCAACAATCAATCCATTATCAAAGACGAGGAAGTGGAACGAACCGGGCATACATATCTTAAGCACTTTTACGAGACCAATCAAATTCTGGAAGAAGTCGACGAATTGGTTTAAACATAAACTTTTCATCAGGCCCCTCGATTGAGGGGCTTTTTTTTGCGGAAAATAAAACCGGTTTCAACTGTTGTTGACTTTTGCCGAAATCTGCGCTATATTA
>OLYB01000385.1_pt1 | contig 44590 bp, 38 predicted proteins | sample 1674481 | NCBI WGS metagenome assembly OLYB01 (sample SAMEA103958167, study PRJEB25191) | human gut metagenome
TTGGCATACAAAAACACCCCATTTCCTAAACAGTATACCATACTGTCTAACAAATAGGGTGCAGTTCATTATGCCGTCGGGTCTTTTATCATTTCAGGATGAACGTGTATCAAAAAGCTTTTGAATACGCTGCTCAAAACCTCATCTTGATGAAGAAGCCGCGATAGGATGGCTGCAAAAAGTTGAATCATTCGAAGAAAACCGCTCAATCGAGGAACGATATGGGCACAGATGAAAGCTCTTTGCAAAAGGGCTGGCGTAAATCCAAGCAAGGTTTTTCCTCACAATCTGCGCAAACTGTTCGCGAGAACATTTTATGATATCAAAAAAGATATTGCTAAATTGGCAGATATTTTGGGACACAGCAATATTAACACAACCAGAATTTATATTATGACTACCGGGGTCGAGCACCGTCGAAAAATAGAAAGCCTTGGGCTGGTGTGTTAGATTGGATAATATCTGCGGTATTTCTCTATGATATTTCAAAACATAATCAACATAAAACATAATCAACATTATGTCGCAAATGAAAAAAAGGATGGCAGTTGCCATCCTAAATGAGTATAGAAACCAAGCCCTCCTGCGCTTCAAATCATCGCGGAAAGGCTGATTTGTAATGCAATAATACAGAAAGAATCAAGTACGACTTCTGATTTTTATTGGCATTGCAGTTGTGTTTTATGGTTCAATGTGGTAAAATACCAGATGATGTTCTAACAATCGGCAGAGAATGACATAATGTTGATTATGTCGCAAATGAAAAAGGGAGAGCTCTGACTGTGGAGTTATATGAGCATAACCAAATAGCATATCAAGAGGCTGATAAAATGCTGAAGACCTATGGCTGCGCTGCGGTCATTCACCCTACCGGCACAGGGAAAAGCTTTATCGCGTTCAAGCTGATTGAAGAGCATCCCGATGCGCAATTCTTGTGGTTGTCCCCGAATGATTATATCTTTGAAAGCCAGCGGCGGAATGTCAGCGGCAATTTCAACAATGTCGTTCATATGACCTATACCCGGCTGATTCGGATGAACGAAGAAGAGCTGAATCTGCTCTGCTCGGAATATATCATTCTGGACGAATTCCATCGGTGTGGGGCGTACTGCTGGGGAACTGGTGTAGAACGGCTGCTGAAAAACTACCCCCGTGCAAAAGTTCTGGGACTGTCCGCAACGCCGATTCGGTATCTGGACAACTGCCGAAACATGGCAGAAGAACTTTTTACCGTCAAGGGAAAGCTTTGTGTTGCCAGTGAAATGACCTTGGGAGAAGCAATTGTCCGCGGAATCCTGCCAGCACCGCAATATGTGACAACAATGTTTCAGTACCAGCAGGAGCTGCACCGTTACCAGAAGCGGATCAATTGGCAGGTGCCTAATGGCGCGAAAGATATCAGTCAGCGTCAATTGAATGCACTGCGCAGGGCTCTTTGGCAAGCGGATGGACTGGAGAAAATTTTTTCACGCTATCTGAAAAGGAACGGGAAATACATCTTGTTCTGCACGGATTGGGCACAGATGCAAAAAATCAGAGCACAGCTTCCGCAGTGGCTGCGTGGCATTGATGATAGCCCGCAGATCTATTGCCTCTACGCAGGTGAACGGGAAACGGAAGCGGAGTACGAAGAATTCCTGAAAGACCAAAGGAATCATTTGAGACTTTTGCTGTGCATCAACCGGTTGAACGAGGGCGTTCATGTGGCTGATATTGACGGCGTGATTTTGTTTCGCGTGACCTCTTCGCCGATTCTCTACAAACAGCAGATCGGCAGAGCGTTGACCACCGGCAATGGAAAACAGCCGCTTATCTTAGATATTGTCAACAATTTTGACGGCTTGTCCAGTGTTGGCACGATTCGAGCGGAAATGGCTGCTGCCGTTCAGAAATTGCGCAGTGCGGGCAAAGAAAATCTGGTCCGCGTAGACAAATTTCCGATTGAGGAACAGGTGGAGGATAGCGTCCGGCTGGTTCAAGAACTGGAAAACACCTTGAATAATACATGGGATACGTGGTATGCGGAAGCGTGTGCCTATTTTTCTTCTCATGGAAATCTGGCGGTTCCAAGACGGTATGTTACGGAAAGCGGAATGCAGCTTGGTGTTTGGATACAGACCCAGCGGGCTGTTTTCAACGGAAAAGCCAGAGGAAACCTTACCGATGAACAAGTGAATGCGTTGAATGCCATTGGAATGGAATGGGGCAGTGTTCTGGACAGCGCATGGAACGAGACTTGGAAATTGGCAAAGGAATATTACGAGGCCAATGGGAATCTGCTTGTGCCGGATAGCTTTCAAATCGGTGGTATAGATCTAGGAAAGTGGATCGCATACCAGCGCAGCCGAAAGAAGCATGGCCGACTTTCTGCGGAACGCGTTGCGAAACTGAATGAAATTGGCATGGTGTGGGACACAGTTAATTCCAGATGGGAGCAGCGATATGCACAAGCGAAGCGGTATTTTGATAAAAAAGGAAATCTGGATATCCCAAGTTCCTACCGCTGTGAAGACGGCTTCCTGTTGGGGATGTGGGTTGCAAGTCAGAGAAAAGCCAAAACGGGCGCAAATAAATCCAAAAGGTTGACTGCTGAACAAATCGACCGACTTACTGCAATTGGGATGGACTGGGGCGGCACTCAGGAGACTCAGTGGCAAAATGCCTATCGACGGGCAGAAGAATACTACCAACAGAACGGAAATCTGAACATTCCGTATGCTTATTGCACGGTGGATGGCTATCGGCTTGGTCGGTGGCTGGCCCGGCAGAAAAATGCGGGAAGGAAAAGCGGCAATTGTGTCATGACTCCGGAGAGAGTTGCAAAATTAGAGAAGATAGGAATTGTGTGGGATGTTGCAAGATAACCTAAAAAATCGTGTCGCGGCAGTGGTTGTTACTTACAACCGGCTGGAATTCCTAAAGAGGTGTGTGAATTCACTGCATAAACAGACCGTACCGTGCGATATTTTAGTCGTGGATAATGCCAGTACCGATGAAACGGCCCAGTGGCTTGAATCACAGACAGATATTTTTTTTCATAATACGGGGAGCAACCTTGGCGGTGCCGGCGGATTCCATTATGGTATGCGCTGGGCGGTAGAGGCAAATTATGACTATCTGTGGGTCATGGATGACGATTGCTTTCCCAAAACGGATGCCTTAGAGAAGCTTTTGAGTGCAGACTCTCTTTTGAAGGGAGTGTATGGATGGATGAGCAGTGTTGCCCTATGGACGGATGGCCGTGAATGCCGAATGAATCGTCCGAAGGTGAAAAAAAGCTTTTACGAACACATCGAATTACTGCGCGATGGAGTTCTGCAAGCGGAACAGGCAACATTTGTCTCGCTGTTCCTAAAAAGTGAAACGGTTCGTGAAGTTGGTCTACCAATTGCCGAATATTTCATCTGGGGAGATGACATCGAGTACACCCGGCGAATCGCTGTACGAAGAAATTATCCTTGTTATATCGTTGGGCAGAGCCAAGTGATTCATGCTATGAAAAACAATAACGGCAGCAATCTGGCATTGGATGATATTGAGCGTATCAACCGATATTGGTACGCATACCGGAATGAAAACTATACCTACCGACAGGAAGGCATAAAAGGCATCTGCTATTATCTGGCACGTTGCGGAAAGCACGGAACGCAGATTTTGCTTTCCGCAAAAGACCATCGATTGAAACGCCTCGGTGTGTTGTTCCAAGGGATGATAAGCGGGGTTGGCTTTGCCCCAGAGGTGGAATACGTTGCGGGAACACGAAATGATGCGGAATCAACTATAAGAGAGTGAGAGAACAAATTCATGCAAAACAGAGAATATATAAAGACGAAGAAATTGAAAGAAATGCAAGAAAACCCCCGATTTTTGAAGCGTGTGCTGATCGGGATCTTTGCGTTTTACTGTGCATTCGTTGTGCTGTTTTACTTTCTGACAGGTGATCAACTGATTTATCGGGAGTCGCGAGGAGAGCAGGAAATGCCAGCAGCGACTGCGGGAACGGTGGAGCTGTATCAGGGCAGCGATGTGACGCAGTACTTTATGACTGGCGTACAGCGTCTGGATTCCGTTTCCGTGCTGTGGGGAACTTATTACCGCGCCAATGCGGGCACTGTTACCGTCGAGCTTCTACGAACCGATACTGGAGAAGTTCTTATGAGCGGCCAATTCGCTGCGGTGGATATCCCGGAGGGGGGCACAACAACCATTTATGCGCAGCAGCCTATAGAGGGCTTGCCGGGTGTTGAGCTGGCGCTTCATATTACAGCAGATTCCGCTCCCGGTGAGGCGGTCTCCCCTCTGATGGATGCAGAAAATCCTTCAACCGGCGGTCTTTGGCTGAACGGAGAGCAAACGACCGGTCTCTTGTGTTTCAGCACGGCGGGTACCGATTATATCCGCGCGGGACTGCATTATTGGCAGTTGGTGAGTATTGTTGGCGCGGTATTGCTGGCAGTGCTGGTATTTGCATGGAATCGCTACCAGCGCGGCAGACAGGATATTCTGGCCGACGCAATACTCGCAGTGAAAAAATATCGCTTTCTCATTAAACAACTTGTCTCCCGCGATTTCAAAACCAAATATAAGCGCTCTGTACTGGGTGTGTTCTGGAGCTTTTTAAACCCTCTTTTGACGATGACAGTGCAGTATTTCGTCTTTTCGACCATCTTCAACTCGGACATTGAATACTACCCGGCCTACCTGCTCGTCGGTATCGTTTCGTTCAACTTTTTCAACGAAGCCTGTGGCATGGGCCTGATGTCGATCATTGGCAACTCCGGTCTGATTACCAAAGTCTATATGCCGAAGTATATCTATCCGCTTACGCGCGTGATGTCCTCGGTGGTCAACTTGGCGATCTCTCTGATCCCGCTGATCATTGTTTCAATGTTTACGGGCGTTCATTTCCGTAAATCGGCGTTACTGGCGCTCTATTTTTTGGTCTGTCTGATCCTTTTCACGCTGGGTGTGGTTTTGCTGCTCTCGGCGGCGATGGTCTTCTTCCGGGATGTGCAATTCCTTTGGAATGTCATCAGCATGATCTGGATGTACGCAACACCGCTGTTTTACCCGGAGACGATTCTTCCGGATCAGTTCAAGTTCGTTCTGCAGATCAACCCGCTATACCACATCATCAAAGCGGAGCGCACCTGCATTTTGGGCGGTATTTCGCCGGACCCGGTGGTCTATGTGCAGTGTCTACTGATGGCACTGGCCGCGCTGCTGATAGGTGCGCTGGTATTCAAAAAGACCCAGAACAAGTTTGTGCTGTATTTGTAAAGGAGGTGGAACATTATGAGAAAAACGATGATCGAAGTAAATGACGTAACGATGCGCTTCCATATGAATACAGACCGCATCCTGTCATTGAAGGAATTTGTGACCACCGCCCTTCGCGGTAAGCTGGCATTTCAGGACTTCACCGCGCTGAACCATGTTTCCTTTACTGTGAAAAAAGGCGAGACTGTTGGCCTTATCGGCCACAACGGCGCGGGCAAAAGTACCATGCTGAAGGTGATCTCCGGCATTCTGGAGCCGACAAAAGGTAAGGTCACGACCCACGGCAATATCGTCCCCATGCTGGAGCTTGGTTCCGGCTTCGATTTTGACCTCACCGGCCGGGAAAACATCTATCTGAACGGTGCGATCCTAGGCTACAGTGAGGAATTCCTGAAAGCAAAGTACGATGAGATTGTAGAGTTCTCCGAACTGGGCGACTTCATCGAAATGCCCATCCGAAATTATTCGTCCGGTATGTTGGCCCGTCTGGCTTTCTCTGTTGCGGCAGAGGTGCAGCCGGAAATTCTGATCGTAGACGAGATCCTTTCGGTGGGCGACGCAAACTTTCAGGAGAAGAGCCGCAAGCGGATGATGGAACTCATGAGCGGCGGCACGACCGTGCTGTTCGTCTCGCATAATCTGGAACAAATCCGCGAAATGTGCTCCAAGGTCGTCTGGCTGGAGCACGGAACCGTGCAAATGGTGGGGGATACTAAAGAAGTCTGCGACGCGTATGCGAAAGCATAACCGTACAGTACGCAAGTACAGAAGAAGCTTTGTAATAGAGGAGAAATTATATGAAAAAAATACTTTCAGTTTCAATTGCGGCGTACAATGTTTCAAAGACATTGGCAGAATGTGTTGAACCTTTTTTGAGATGTACGGCATTAGAACAGCTTGATATCATGATCGTAGATGATGGGTCAAAAGATAAAACTGCATCGATTGCGCAGGAATATGCTTCTCGTTTTCCGAATAGTATTCGCTTGATTTCCAAGGAAAATGGAGGATGGGGTTCGACTGTAAATACTGGTATTCAAAATGCGAAAGGTCTCTATTTTCGCCAATTGGACGGAGATGACTATTATAATCCAGAAAATCTCGCTGTTTATGTTGATTTTTTGAGCAAGAGTGGCGCGGATATGGTGGTTGCGCCCTATGTAGAATATGATGAACAGACTGGCGATATTCTTGCAGAAAAAGACTGCAATCCCGGATGTTCGATTGGAAAAATTTATGCCCTTAAGGACCTTTATAATTTTGCTCCATTTATGCACAGCGTTGCAGTGAAGACGGCGCTATTGAAAGATTCCGTGGACGTTACAGAAAAATGTTTTTATACAGATACAGAATTTGTACTGAAAGCGTGTAATCAGGTGAATTCTGTTATGTTCTTCGATAAAGCAATCTATTATTATCGAAGGGCCTCTGTTGGGCAAAGCATGAGCTTGGATGGTATGGAAAAGCATTATGCAGACCAAACAAAGGTAATTGAAGTAATGTTGAAATACATGAAGAATGAAGTAAAGCGTGAAGAAGTGCAGCGAATCTATGATAATTTGTTAAAAGGCACTTGCTGGTGGCAGTATTTGGTCCTTTTATATATTCACCCCACAAAAGAACATAAAAAAGCGTTGGTTTCATACGACAGAATGTTAAAAAAGAATGCGCTACAGTATTATAAGGAAATTCACTTTAGAAATTTAACGATTCTTCGACACACTTTCTTCATTGGGTATAGTTACTTCGCTAAAAGACAGAAAGAAGAGGATAATCGATTTAGTGAAGATGGTCGCCTCTTGTTCTGATTTTGAAGAAAAATAGTATGGGGGCGAGTTAAAATGAATCGGGTTTGCATAAGTGCGATTGTTCCTGTTTACAATACGCCGTCGAAATTTCTGTGCGAATGTATCGATAGTCTTCTCTCACAGAGTTATAAAAATATCCAAGTTCTCTTGATTGATGATGGCAGCAATAAAGAAACAAAAGATATCTGCGATTTGTATGCAAAAAAAGATGTGCGAATCACGGTAATTCATCAGGAAAATTCAGGACCCAGCGTTGCTAGAAATACAGGAATCCAAAATGTTACAGGTGATTTTTTAACCTTTATCGATTCGGATGATGTGCTTTTACCAGATGCTTGGGAAAAGGCAATTCAATCCATGGAACGGTTGAATGCTGATTGTGGAATTTATGGGTGGTATGACCATGGGCAAAACACAGCGACACGGAAGACCGTTACAGACGAATTAAAAATTATGAGTGCCAGCGATGCAGTATGTTGTATTGCAGCAGATAATGATGCTTGTGGCGGTGGATATCCATGGAACAAGATTTGGAGAACAAGTTCGATTCGAAAAAATAATAATGGAAAAATTCCAATGTTTGATACGACACTTTTTGCATACGAAGATAAGGAATGGATTATAAGAACATTGGATGGCCTTGGAAATGTTGTTCTTTTGCCGCAAGTATTTTACGATTATCGGTTTGTACCATCCAGTTTGACAAATGCAGCAGAAAGCTGGGAAAAGCGACAGTATAATGCATATAGAGCTTACGATACTATTTTAGCTTTTCTTGAAGGACGAAACAAAAAAGCCTGGCGAGCTGCAGTAAATTTTTACTTTTATTTTTGTGCAGTGGATACATACAATCAGTATCGGCATCCGAAATGGGTTGGAATAGCACGATGCAGAAGGACCAAAAAAAGTTTGTACGCACTGTGTAAGCGTATAACGTGCAGTGATCTTGATAAGCCAAAGGCAAAGCTTGTTTGGATATGGGTACAGATATGGGGGTTGTTTTAATGGAAGAATTTGGTCTTCTGGAAAAATTAACACAGCGCAACCTCCACTGTACGGGGTGTGCGGCATGTGCAAATAGTTGCCCTGTTGATGCAATCCAGATGAAATGTGATAGATTTGGATTTTTTCGCCCTAGCATTGATAAAAAGAAGTGTGTGGACTGTATAAAATGTGTAAATACTTGCCCGGTTCTAAACGACACTTTGCCTCATAATAACCCGCGGCCAGTTTGTTATGCAGTACAGGCGGATGACGTAACACGAAAAAAAAGCTCATCCGGGGGGGCATTTACAGTACTGGCAAGAGAAATTCTTCGTCGAAGAGGTGTTATAGTAGGCGCAGCAATGGATGCTACGCTGACGGTACGGCATATTTGCATACAATCAGAAGAAGAGCTCTCGACTCTTAGAAAGTCAAAGTATGTGCAAAGCGACCCACAATATATTTATCGAACCGTCAGAGAATATCTTAGCCAAGGAAAGTGGGTGCTTTTTTCAGGAACCCCTTGTCAGGTCGCGGCACTTTATTCGGTACTTGGAGAAGAAAAGGAACAACTGATTACAGTGGATATTCTGTGTCACGGAGTCCCTTCACAGAAAATGCTTCGGGAATCTCTCGCAAATGAATTTGAACCCAAAAAAGTTGTATCGATAGATTTTAGAGATAAAGATTATGGCTGGGATAGTTTGAATATGACGGTGGTGACTTCTGATGGGACGAAGCAAAGAATCAGTTACAATGAGAGCCGTTATGAACAGGGGTTTCATCAATATCTAACTTTACAGGAAAGTTGCTATTGCTGCAAGTTCAGTAAATTTCCACGCCGGGGAGATATAACTATCGGTGACTTTTGGAAAATTAGTGAATTCTCTCCTGAACTTGATGATCGAAAAGGGACAAGTGCACTTTTGATTAACAATCCGAAAGGACAAACTCTGTGGGAAATAGCAAAAATTTCTTGCGAATTAGCACAACAGGTTCCGATTTCTTATCTGAAAAATAATCGAATATTTTTAGAGGAAACAAGACATCCGGCACGTGACTATTTTTTACAGCTTTATCCACAAAGAAAATTCGATAAAGCTGTTTGGGACGCGCTTCGAGGACACCATGATGTTGGAATCGTAGGAAATTGGTCATATCCGAATTATGGCTCGGAGCTTACTTATTATGCTTTGTATCGTACCATTGTAGAAACAGGGCGTACCGTTGTGATGCTCAGTTGGCCGAAAAGCTCCAAATGGAAGCCATATGAACGAGCACAGTTGTTCAAGAAAGATCCGTATCCAATTTGTGATGTTGCGGAATTGGTAAATACACGGAGAGAACTGCGGAAGTATAACCAACTAAGCGATATTTTTGTTTTGGGATCAGACCAGTTGCTGAACGACAATCTGTATAATTGGTTTGATAAATTTATGCAACTTGACTGGGCAACCGGGAATAAGCGTAAAATTGCCTATGCTACATCGTTTGGAACAGATTATATTTGGGGGAGCGATGAAGATCGCGCGGAAATGGCGCATTTCTTACAGGAATTCGACTTTGTATCAAGTCGTGAGCAAAGCGGGCAGACGTTATTGAAAGAACGCTTTGGTGTGCATTCTGATTTGGTGCTGGATCCCGTTTTTTTAGCACCGTCCAAAATGTATCAGGAACTGGCAGATAGGGGAGATGAAATCGTTCCAGCGAGACAGTATCTATTTGCGTATATATTGGATGAGACACAGAAGAAAGCAGAGTTTTTGCAAGAGTGTGCGACCAAAATGAATTTAAGTCTTTTTTCTGTCAGTGATGCGGCTCCAAAAGAACATCGATTGGCACAGAACGATGTAATCGATGTGGTGTATAATGCAAAGCTGGAAGAATGGCTTGCATGTATCAGGAATTGTAGCTATATGATTACCGATTCTTTTCATGGAATGTGTATGGCGATTTTGTTTCATAAACCTTTTGTAGCGATTTGCAATGAAAGCCGTGGAGCAACGCGATTTGTCTCAATCTTGAATCAGTTAGGGTTGGGTAATCGATTGGTCACCAGTGAAAATAATTTGGGGCAGAAAACAGACATACTTCAAATGGAAATCGATTATAAGACAGTGGAAGAAAGATTGTCGACTCTTCGAATAAAAAGCAAAAAATGGCTTTGCAATGCATTGGAGGTGGAACTACCACCCAAAGCTCTATCTACATACGACCTAGTTGATTCAAAACTGTATGAATCCGAACGAAGAAACACAGAACGAAAGAAACAACTAGATATTACTGATGAAAAGCAATGGTCACAGTTGGAAGATCATCGGATGAGATTGGATGGTGTGGATGATAAACTGCGAATTCTGGAAGAAAAGAACCTAAAAATGGAACAGCAAATTCGTTTGCTAAAAGAACAAAATGGCACCTTGATGAATTTATGTGAAGAATTGAAAAAAACAAGTTTTTTATATCGTTTAAATACAAGACTGAAAAAGTTGGAATAGTGGAGTTTTGTATTCCTAAAATGAAAGAAGGATTTATGCCGATAGATAAGACTGAATATAATCCAACAATTGACGTAATGAATATCGCTGTCTGCATTGCCGTTGTGGCTCTTCATGTGAATGGCGGCATCTGGAGTTTTACGCGTAATCTAAACTGGGCGATAATGCTGATTACGGAGTGCGTATGCTATTGGGCAGTTCCTGTATTTTTTATGATTACAGGGGCAACACTTTTGGATTACCGTTTGCGCTACTCTACAAAAGTCTTTTTTCAAAAGCGCTTTACCAAAACAGGTATACCGTTCGTCTTTTGGAGTATCGTGTCAATCTTTTGGGCAGTGTACATATCGCATTATTTGCCGCCAGATGTGTTAAGCAATCTTGGAAGTTTTTTGGACGCTATTGTAAACACTAAGGGAATGAGCATTTATTGGTTTTTCCCGCCTTTGTTTGCACTGTATCTTGTGATTCCAGTTTTTTCTCAAATTTCCGAAGATAAACGGAAAAATACATTTTTATACGGAAGTGCAATTGCGTTCATCATTTGCTCGTGCTTGCCGCTATTACTTTCTTTTCTGAAAGTTTCCTTCAACATGCCAGTAATAGGGGGAGGGGGATACTGCGGATATCTCTTCCTCGGCTATTACATAACCCATTATAACATCCCAAAGAAAATACGGACACGTATGATATATCCACTTGGTGCTTTTGGTTTGTTGCTGCGATATGTGGGAACTCTTGTGGAATCTTTTCATATTGAAGCCGTCGGAGGAACTTTCAGGGGATACGAACGCTTTCCCTGCGTTGTATTTTCAGTCGCCGTTTTTGTATGGTTCTGGTACCACGACTGGTCATTCTTAAACAGCAGAAAGAAAAAGCATTTCCTGAGAGTGGTGTCCGGCGCAAGCTTTGGTGTTTATCTAACGCATTTTTACATTTTGCGATATTTTGTGGATACACTTCAACTTGATATGCAGTCTTGGCAATGGCGTGTTTGGGGAGTTCCAGCAGTGTACTTATCCTCGCTCATTATCACACTAGCACTTAAGAGAGTACCACGAATCAATAAACTTGTACCATAACAAAAGGAGTACCCATGTACGATTACTTAGTTGTCGGTTCCGGCTTATACGGAGCCATCTTTGCCCACGAGGCAAAAGCCCACGGCAAGTCTGTTTTGGTGGTGGACAAGCGCCCCAACATTGCGGGCAACGTCTACACGGAAAACATCGAGGGCATCAATGTGCACAAGTATGGCGCCCACATTTTCCACACCAACAATAAAAAAGTGTGGCAGTATATCACGCAGTTTGCGGAGTTCAACCGTTTCACCAACAGCCCGGTGGCAAATTATAAGGGTGAGCTGTACTCCCTGCCGTTCAATATGTACACCTTCAATAAGATGTGGGGTGTGGTGACGCCGGAAGAAGCGGCTGCCAAAATCGAGGAGCAACGCAAAGAAATCACCGGCGAACCGCAGAATCTGGAAGAACAGGCCATCTCGCTGGTGGGCCGGGATATCTACGAAAAGCTCATCAAGGGCTATACGGAAAAGCAGTGGGGCCGCGATTGCAAGGAGCTGCCTGCGTTTATCATCAAGCGCCTGCCTGTGCGCCTAACCTTTGATAACAACTACTTCAACGCGCTGTATCAGGGCATCCCGGTGGGCGGCTACACCAAAATGGTGGCCAACCTGCTGGACGGCATTGAGGTGCGGCTCAGCACAGACTATTTGGAACACAAGACAGAACTGGATGCACTGGCTGAAAAGGTTGTGTATACCGGACCTATCGACGCTTATTTTGACTACAAGTTGGGTACGCTGGAATATCGTTCTGTTCGCTTTGAGAACGAACTGCTGGACAAGCCGAACTTTCAAGGAAACGCAGCGGTCAATTATACCGACCGCGAAACACCGTGGACCCGCATTATTGAGCATAAGTGGTTTGAGTTTGGCAAAGATGAAAATGGGAACGATTTGCCAAAAACGATTATTAGCCGCGAGTATTCTTCTGAATGGAAGCCCGGTGACGAGCCCTACTATCCAGTGAATGATAAGAAGAACGGTGCGCTCTATGTGGAGTACAAAAAGCTGGCCGACGCAGAGCCGAATGTGATTTTTGGCGGCCGTCTGGGCGAGTATAAATATTACGATATGGATGCTGTCATCGCATCGGCGCTTGAAATGACTGAGAAGCATTTTGACTAATCCTCTCTGCCGTCGAAAAACCGGTTGCAATCCGCCGACATATCTGTTAAAATGAATATGCGGCGCACTACCGAACAAAAGAGCCCCACATGGGGCTCTTTTGCTTGTCACCAAATCATTCTGTTGTTGATAAGTCTGCGTCACAGGCTTTTCAGTAAGGCTGCACGGCTGTTTTCCGTGCACAGAAAGGAACGATACCATGCCTTCTTTGACCACATACAAGCTCCTCAAGCAGGAGCACGACGCCCGGCGGGGCGAGTTCAAGACCGTGCACGGCACGGTGCAGACTCCCGCGTTCCAGAATGTTGCCACGGCGGGTGCCATCAAGGGCGGCCTGTCTGCGCAGGATCTCAAGGACATCGGCGCACAGGTCATGCTCTGCAACACTTACCATCTGCACCTGCGCCCCGGCGACAAGCTGGTGGCCGACATGGGCGGTCTGCACAAGTTCACCCGCTGGAGCGGCCCCATCCTGACCGACAGCGGCGGATTTCAGGTGTTCAGCCTCTCCAAGCTGCGCAAGATCACCGAGGAGGGCGTGACCTTCGCTTCCCATCTGGACGGCCACCGCATCTTCATGGGCCCCGAAGAGAGTATGCAGATCCAAGCAAACCTCGGCTCGACCATCGCCATGGCCTTTGATGAGTGCGTGGAGAACCCTGCACAGCACGATTACTCCAAGGCAAGCTGCGACCGCACGGTTCGCTGGCTGGCCCGCTGCAAGGCCGAGATGGCCCGTCTGAAGCACGAGGGCAAGGCGGTCAACCCGGATCAGCTGCTGTTCGGCATCAATCAGGGCTGTACGTTTGCCGACCTGCGCGTGGAGCACATGAAGCAGATCGCCGAGATGGATCTCGACGGCTACGCTATCGGCGGTCTGGCCGTCGGCGAGCCTACCGAGATCATGTACGAGATGATCAGCGAGGTCGAGCCCTACATGCCCAAGGACAAGATCCGCTATCTGATGGGCGTCGGCACCCCCGGCAACATCATTGAGGCTGTTTCCCGCGGCGTTGATCTGTTTGACTGCGTAATGCCCAGCCGCAACGCCCGCCACGGCCACCTGAACACATGGGGCGGCATCATCAATATCAAGAACGCCAAGTACGAGCGGGACGAGCGCCCCATCGACCCCACCTGCGGCTGTCCGGCGTGCCGGAACTATTCCCGCGCCTATATCCGCCACCTGTTTAAGGCAGAAGAGCTGCTGGGAATGCGTCTGGCCGTTATGCACAATCTGTGGTTCTACAATCATCTCATGGAGCGCATCCGGGATGAGCTGGACGCGGGCACCTTCACGGCCTTCCACGACCGCTATGTGAAGCTGCTGGATACAAGAATCTGAGGGTTTTCACACTTTAGCCTTGCAACAGGCCGAAGATAGGATTATAATAGGCTTATCTGAATTTTGAGAGGAGATTTTGCCCCATGCAATTTCTGACGACTACGACCGAAAGCTATATCAGCCTGTTCTTTACGCTGGCTCTGATGCTGGTTCTGCTCTACTTTATGATCTATCGTCCCCAGAAGAAGCAGGAGAAGAAGGACGCTGCGATGCGTGCTGCTCTGGAGATCGGCGATCAGGTCACCACCATCGGCGGTGTGATCGGCCGTGTGGTTGCCATCAAGGACGACACCTTCGTTCTGGAGACCGGCTCCGACCGTGTGAAGATCCGCTTCACCAAGAGTGCCATCAGCTCTGTGGAAAAGCTGAACATGGACAACGCTCCTGCTAAAAAGTAATTTCCGCTTCCGGTACTTTTTTACGCGCCTTCCTGCATACAGTAGTGCAGGGAGGCGCGTTTTTATGTCTGAACAAAAGAAGTTTTCCGTAGGCCCGGCGCTGCTTGCGTTCGGCATCGGCGGCGCGTTTGCCGGTGGCTGCATGGCGGGGCTGGCGTATCTGATGGCGCGGCAGGGGCTCTCGCAAGCCGCCGCGTGGCCCATGGCAAGCGCTGCAGTCTGTGCGGGCAGTCTGCTCAGCGGATGGCTGGCGGCATTTTTCCAGCGCAGCAGGGGATTGCTCTGCGGCGCAATACAAGGCATTCTGTTCGTCCTGCTGCTGACCATTTTTGGTCTTTGGGCCGGGTTTTCGCCCACCGAGATGCAGCTTCTGCGGTTTGCCCTTGTGTTTCTGTTTGGCTGTATGGGTGGTATCTTCGGGATGCTGCGCACGGAGCGGCGGCATCATTAAAACGATTTGCATCAAAAAAGCAGGAGGAATCCAAACATGTGGGTCTATCAGGAACAGCAAAACCTTCCTGCACTGTCTGCCGGGGCAGATGCCCCGGAACCAGTGGAACCGGGGCTTGTGCCAGAGTGCTCTGCCCCTGTGGCGGAAACGCCCCCGGCGGAACCGATCATTGAAGAGGCCGAGGCGAAGGAGAAGATTCCAAAACGCACTCTGCCCCATGCCAGCCGGGACTGTATCCTGCTGGCGGGAGCCTATCTGTTCGGAACCTTTCTTGCCGGGGCGCTGTCCGCTCTGTGCAGCGCCGGAGAGCTGGAAACGCTGGGGTATTACCTCGACTGTTGGCGCGCTTCCTTTGCGGCGAATACCGCCGCCGAGGTCGTCGGCCTGTTCCGCACCGAATTCCTGACTACATCCGGTGCACTGGTCGTCCTGCTTTTGCTGGGACTCTCCGCCATCGGTTCGCTGCCCATCTTTTTCTTTGTGATGCTCTACGGGACCGGGGCCGGGATGCTTTCCTTCCAACTGCTTGCGGATCTGAACTGGAAAGCGCTGGCCGCTTATTGCATCGCTTCCGGTGTCCCGACAGCATTGGCCGCCGGGTGCCTGTGTCTGTTCGGGGCGTCGGCGCTGCAGGTCAGCGGGAAGATCCAGCGCTGTTCCTTTGGAAAGGTGTTTCACTCCACCGGCGCATGGGGGCTCGTGGGGCAGTTTGCCCAAACCCTGTTTCTGCTGCTGCCCATCTGCGGCGCTGCGACCGGAATGCTCTACCTGTGTGGCCAGATGAAGCTTACTTTTTGACAATGAAGCATGAAGTCGCAGCAATCATCTCCGCGGTCGAGGGTCTTGGTGCGGCGCCAGATCAGTTTCGGGCGCAGACCGTCGTAGGTTAGAACTGACCCAGAAAGGCGCAAAGGCGACGGTGCAGCACGGCAATGGCCCAGCAAAGCAAATCGCAGCAGCGGCAATTCCGGAGGTTATCAAATACGGTGAGCAAATCGGGTTCGTGAAAAATTGGAAGGGAAGAGGCTACAATACCTATACCTTCGTCGCTCCTGTTATGGTGGGAGAAACGAAAATCTATGAAGCAGTGATCGTGAACGAGTACACGGTGCCCAATGCTGCAAGCAAGTTCTACGTACATGAAGTGTGTGGTTCGGATGGAAGTTTGCTCACCATTGAAAACGGAAAAATAACAAAAAAGAAAACAGCCTTACCTCGGTATTCAAGACCGAGCAGGGCGGTGAAGCCCCTAAGCTGTTTTCTGAGTCCAGTATAGCACAAGATTCCGCCGAAAGCAAGAGAACCGACGAACCTGTGAAGAAATCGGTGCGGTTTCAGATGAGCGCACCGGTGGAGGTGGACAGCCAGAAGGATCTTGTGGCCGTCCACAACCTGCCTGAAGAAAATCTGCGGGAAGCACTGGAGCTGGGCGGGTTGACCTCGCCATCCATTGCGGTGGTCAAGGCACAGGAAGGTCACACCAAGTATGGTCCCATCTCGCTGGTGTTCAACTCCGATACCATTGACCCCATGGTGAACCGAGCCAATCGAATCTATGGCTCCGACGCATGGACCCCGACGCGGCCGAACGTGGAGTATACAGTAAACGGAAAGGCCCTGACGGCCTTTGAAAAAGCCATCTATAACGCCAGCGAGGACGCGTTTGAAGGAAAATTTGTCAACAGTGCGGCACTGCAACGTATGGGCGTGGGGGAAGTGAGCAGCGAAAACAGGACGGAACTTGCCCAGAAGCTGCAGCGGGAGACCGCAGTGCAGCTGGCGTACCTGAAAGAAAAGGGCCAAACCGTAGAGCCGATATACAAAACCGAACGGGAAACGTTTGACAGCATGGGAAATGACGTGCTGGAAAAGGTGGTGGAACGCGCAGGAGCGGACGAGATCAAAAACGCTTTCGAGAACGGCGATTTTGACCTGCTGGATAAGATGGCCGATAAAGCGGCGGACGCACTGGAAGAACAGTACACCCATGGAGCGCTGGCAGGACAAAACAAGCGTTGGAAGATGCGCATTGACAAGCTGCGCAAGGAGAACCGCGGGCGGTTGTATGGACTGATCGAGCACGCCTACAAGATGTTGACGGATACCAGCGTCGGCAAGGCTATGCTGGACGTGGAAGCAACGCGGGAGGCCATCCGTGAAGCAGCCCCAGAAGCACAAGTGGAACGGTGGGCCTACGACAAGCTGGGGGATGTGCTGGGTGAGAAAGGGATCCGCAACCAAAAGGATTGCTTTACCAGAAGCGGTAAGAGCCGCAGCTTTTCCGAGCTGCACAACCCTTATAGCCCGAAAACCAAGACCGGCACCCTCGAATCCCGCGCCGGTTGGAAGGGCTTGTGCCGCAAGGGCGTGAGCTTGCTGGTGGTGTTGGTGGCGTGCCGACTGGACGCCACCATCGGGTCGAGCTTTATTCGCGATGCCACCGTGATCGCCTTTGTGTGCAACGAGACCATTTCCATCATCGAGAACGCCGGACTCATAGGCGTGCCTATCCCGGCAGCGCTGACCAAGGCGGTGGATGTGCTGCGGCAGAGGGCGGAGAAGGCGGAAAAAGAGTAAAAAGGACTTTTTCGGCATTTGAGCGCCTACAAGGAGTCAACCGCAACTTCATCCCTTATTCCACAGCGATTTTTGAGCCACCTCTTGAAGGAACTCTTCGGAAAACAAGGGTAATTAAGGCACATCTGTCTATCCTTACAGCATCAAAAAAGAAAACAAAAATCCCCAAAAATCGGCTTCAAAAGCTAACTTTCGGGGATTTCATTTTGGAGCTACTGATCCGATTCGAACGGACGACCTGCTCATTACGAGTGAGCTGCTCTACCGGCTGAGCCACAGTAGCACGTTACATTCCTGCAACGTTAGGTATTCTATCATAAATAGTAAGAACTGTCAAGGATTTTTTGACAGCCGCGAAAAACATAAAAAACTCCGGATGCAAGTCTCTTTTTCATAAGGGCGTCGGCATGTCTGTTTTGCTGCTAAAATTTTGTGCAATTTTCACAGTTTTCTAATTGGTATTTTGGTGGTACAATAAAGGTGGAGTTCTATTGAAGATTTCGGGAGGAGCCGTATGGCTGAAAAAAGCATCGAACTGGATAGTGTGGAGATCGCGGCGGCAGTGTTTGGAAACTGCGACCGGAATATCCGCCTGTTGGAGAAAGAGTTTTCCGTCACGGCCGTATGTCGCGGTACACAGCTTCGCATTTCCGGCGAAGCCGCCAACGTTGCCGCAGCGACACGGGCCATTGAGGGAATGCTCCTTCTGATCGAAAATCACACGCCGCTGGAGGAGCAGACCGTGCGCTATTGCCTGAGCCTTGCCCACGACGGTGAGGAGAAGCGGGTCAAGGAGCTGACAGAAGATTTTGTCACCGTAACGGTCAAGGGCCGCCCCATCCGCCCCAAAACGCTGGGGCAGAAGGAGTACCTGAACGCCATCCGCAAAAACGCCGTTACCTTCGGCGTCGGCCCGGCGGGCACGGGCAAGACCTATCTGGCTGTCGCCATGGCCGTAAAGGCTTTTAAGGCAAAAGATGTGTCCCGCATCGTGCTGACCCGCCCGGCTGTGGAAGCGGGAGAGAAGCTCGGTTTCCTGCCCGGAGACTTGCAGCAGAAGGTAGACCCTTACCTCCGCCCGCTCTACGATGGCCTGTTTGATATGCTGGGCGCTGAAACGTATGAGCGTTTGGTAGAAAAGCAGATCATCGAAGTGGCACCCTTGGCTTACATGCGTGGACGGACGCTGGACGATTCGTTCATCATTCTGGATGAGGCGCAGAATACAACCCCCGAACAAATGAAGATGTTCCTGACCCGCATGGGCGTGGGTTCCAAAGTCGTTGTCACCGGCGATGTTACGCAGATCGATCTGCCCGACCGTACCCGCAGCGGCCTTGTGGACGCGCTGCAGGTCCTGAAAAATGTGGACGGCATCGCGCAATGCTATTTTACCGAAAAGGACGTTGTGCGTCACCGTCTGGTTCAAGAGATCATCAAAGCCTACGAAGCGGCCGCACACCCGGCCAAGCGTTGAGGCAGTATAAAAAGAAGGGAGAGGACAAGTATGTCCAATAAAGTTTTGATCACCAATTCCCAGAAGGCCGTGAAGGTTCCGTCCGGCCTCCGTATCCTGATCCGCCGTGCCTGCAATGCTGTGCTGGAATATGAGCATTTCACGGCACCCGCCGAGATCAGCGTCACCTTCGTGGACAATGCCGCCATTGCAGAGCTGAACAACCAGTACCGCAACAAGCCCATGCCCACCGATGTGCTGAGCTTTCCTCTGGGCGAGAACGGCGTTTACGATACCGACGAGAACAACGGCTGCAAGATGCTGGGCGATATCGTCATCAGCATGGAGCGTGCACAGGAACAGGCCACCCTTTACGGCCATCCGCTGCAGCGCGAGGTTGCGTTCCTGACCGTTCACTCCATGCTGCATCTGCTGGGCTATGACCACGAGAACGGTGGTCTGGAAGCCATGCGGATGCGCGAAAAGGAAGAGGCCGTGCTGCTCCAGCTCGGTCTGCCCCGCACGGTCAGCTATACGGAATAACACAAACCCTTGGAATGGATAGGAGTTCAATTTTGAAAAACGCAGCACCAATGCAGCAGCATTACGACACCTCTTCGGTCTTTGTAGCCGTGATCGGCCGACCGAACGTCGGTAAGTCCAGCCTGACCAACCGTCTGGTCGGCGAGAAGGTGGCTATCGTCACTTCCAAACCCCAGACCACCCGCACCCGCATCACCGGCGTGGTCACCCGCGGCCCGCTGCAGTATGTTCTGCTGGACACGCCGGGCGTCCATAAGGCCCACAACAAGCTGGGGAAGCGGATGGACAAGACGGCCAGCGATTCCATTGCAGATGTGGATGTTTCAATGATGCTGTTCGAGCCTTACGGTGCGCTCAACGAGCCGGAAATGGTTCTGGTGGATGCGCTGCGCCAGAGCGGCGGCCCCGCCATTGCAGTCATCAACAAGACTGATCTCGTCAAGGAACCGGCGGACCTCGAAGCCCGCAAGGCAGAGCTGAAGGCGCTCGGCGTGTTCGACGCCATTTACACCGTCAGCGTCCGCGCCGATGACCATTGCGAGGAGCTGTTTGATGCGCTGAGTCAGTACGCTGTCGAGGGTCCGCATTACTTCGATGACGACGCTTATACCGATATGCCGGAAAAGGAGCTGGTCGCCGAGGTCATCCGCGAAAAGGCGCTGCTCTTCATGCGGGACGAGATCCCGCACGGCATCGCTGTCGTGGTGGAGCGCTTCAAGGAGCGCCCCGGTACCGATCTGGTGGACATCGACGTGAACATTTACTGTGAGCGAGAAAGTCACAAGGGCATGGTCATCGGCAAGGGCGGCGCAATGCTGAAGAAGATCGCCAGCGCAGCCCGCGCGGACTGTGAGGAGTTCCTCGGCTGCCGGGTCAACCTGCAGTGCTGGGTCAAGGTCAAGGCGGACTGGCGCGACAACGAGTTTTTGCTGAACAATTTCGGCTTCAAGCAGAGCCCGAACAACCGCTGAATCCGCGCCGCGATTCGGACAGATTTTCCTTGGGTAGTGCGCTAGGATAAAGGCAACACTATCACGGGCGGCACTCTGCCGCGCGGAAAGGGGAACCTTTATGAACACCGACACAAGCTGGCAAGCCTTTGCACAGACAGGGAACATCCTTCGCTATCTGGATTACAAGCAGCACCCGGAGCAGACCACAGCTTCGACAGGAGACAAGACAGATGGATACGATCGTAACACCGGGGCTCGTCCTGAAGGAGACACGGTACAAGGAATCTGACCGGATACTCACCATTCTGACGCCGGAGCTGGGGGTGATCTCGGCTTCGGCACAGAGCAGCCTACGGCTGAAGAACAAATTATTCAGCGCCTGTGGGCTGTTTTGTTATTCGGAATTTGTGCTGCTTCCGGGCCGGAATATGTACACTGTAAGGGATGCTTCCGTGAAAAATGTCTTCCACGGAATTTCTTCCTCCATCGAGGGGATGAGCCTTGCGATGTATCTGGCCGAAATGGCCGCCTCGCTTTCGCCGACGGGCGAAGAAGCAGGGAAGGAGCTGCGCTTACTGCTCAACTGCCTTTATATGATCAGCGAGCACAAGGCCGATCTGCGCGTGGTCAAGGCTGTGTTCGAGCTGCGCACCATGAGCGAATGCGGCTTTCTGCCGCAGCTCATCTATTGTAAGGTGTGCAATCAATACGATGATGAATCGTTCTATCTCGACCCACAGGAGGGGTATCTGCTCTGTTCCAACTGTGCGCAGAAAGCAGGGAAGCGCTGCAACCTCGACACCGGTGCTCTGTATGCGCTGCGGCACATCTGCCTTGTGGAAGATAAGAAGATTTTCGCATTCAAGATCTCGGTCGGCAGCCTTGCAAAGCTTGCGGCTGTGGCGGAGCAGTACGCCCTGACCCACCTCGACAAGCCGCTGAAAAGCTACGAATTTCTCAAATCCGTTCTGCCGTGACCGAACAAATTCTAAAGGAATCATTGCTATGGAAACAAGCTACTTAAAAACACTTGAGCTTGATAAGATCATTGCGCGTGCCGCCGAGGGCTGCGTCTGTCAGGAAGCAAAAGCGCAGATGCTTGCGCTGGAACCCCAGTGCGACCCGGACGAAGTGCGCTACGCGCTGGAGCAGACCGACGCCATCAATAGTCTGCTGATCAAAAACGGCTCGCCCCGCTTTGGCGGCGTGGAGGGCGTCAGCCAGCTCGTGACCCGCGCGGTCAAGGGCGGCGTGCTCTCCATGGGCGAGTTACTGATGGTGGCCGGCGCGCTGCGCAACTTTCAGAATCTGAGCAGCTGGTACGGCGCCTCCGACCACGATGCCCTGCCGACGGACGACCTGTTTTATGCGCTGGCACCACAGCCCGGTCTGGAGCAGCAGATCTCCAGTGCCATTCTGGCCCCTGACGCCATGGCGGATACAGCTTCCCATACCCTGAACGAGCTGCGCAAAAAGATCCGCGTCACCGAGAACAGCATCCGCGACCGGTTGGAGAGCATGGTCCGCAACATGGACACCTCCAAATATTTGCAGGAGAGCGTCGTTTCCATGCGAAATGGGCGCTATGTTGTCCCGGTTAAGAGCGAGTACCGCGGCGAAGTCAGCGGCATCATCCACGATGTTTCGTCTACGGGTGCTACCGTCTTCGTCGAGCCTCAGGCCGTTGTGGAAGCCAACGCCCGCATTTTGCAGTACCGCGCGCAGGAAGCGCAGGAGATCGAGCGCATCCTCGTGGCTTTTACCGCGCAGGTGGCCGCGATCGAGCCGCAGTTCCAGTACAGCTACAAAGCCATGCTGGAGATCGACGTTCTGTTGGCAAAGGCGCGGCTGGCGCTGGATCTGAAGGCTTTCAAGCCCGCTGTCCGGACGGATTCGTCCTTCTCCCTCATCCGGGCGCGTCATCCGCTCATCGACCCTAAAAAGTGCGTTCCGGTGGATATTGCATTGGGCCGGGAGTACGATTCGCTCATCATCACCGGTCCGAACACCGGCGGTAAGACTGTTACGCTGAAAACAGCCGGTCTGCTTTGCGCCATGGCGCAGTGCGGCTTTTTGATCCCCGCCGACGAGCGCAGTGAGATCTGCGTGTTTGACGAGTTCCTCGTGGACATCGGCGACGAACAGAGCATCGAACAGAGCCTGTCCACCTTCTCCGGCCACATGAAGAAGATCACCGGCATTCTGGAACTGGCTATGCCGCACACCCTTGTTCTTCTGGACGAGTTGGGCGCCGGTACCGACCCCGCTGAGGGTGCGGCGCTGGCCGTGGCCATCATCGAGGAACTCCGCCGCCGCGGCGTGCTGCTGATGGCTACCACCCACTATGCCGAACTGAAGGTCTTTGCGCTGGAAACCAAGGGCGTTATCAACGCCAGCTGCGAGTTCGACCTTGAGACCCTGCGCCCGACCTACAAGCTCAGCGTCGGCGTGCCGGGCAAATCGAACGCGTTCCTCATCAGCGAAAAGCTGGGCATCCCGGAGCGGGTCATTGAGGCCGCACAACAGCACCTTTCCGCCGAGGATAAACGTCTGGATGCCGTTCTGGGCCAGCTCGACGATTTGAAGCTGCAGTTGAAGGAAAGCCAGAACGAAGTTGAAGAGCTGCGCAACGAGGCCACACATCAGTTGGATGCCGCCCGCAAAAAGCGGGATGAGCTCATTCAGCAGGGCGAAAACGAGCTGGAAGCAGCCCGTGCCAAGGCCCGTGCACTGGCACAGCAGGTGGAAAGCAAGGCCTATGCCTTGACCGATGAACTGCGCCAGATTCAAAAGGACGAGCGGATGAGCACCCAGCAAAAGGCGCAGCGCGCCCGCGAGATCGCCAAAAAGGAATCGGAAAAACTCTTCGTCGGCACCGAAGTCGTGCACAACCCCGTTAAGGAGTTCGTGCCGCTGAAGGAAGTCAAGGTAGGGCAGGAGGTCTGTATTGCAGAGCTGAATCAGCTTGCGACCGTGCTCGCCCTGCCGGACAAAAACGGCGACGTGCTAGTTCGTGCTGGCATCATCAAGACGAAAGTCCCCCTCAAGGGTCTGAAACAGCCGGAAAAGCTGGTCAGGGAACCGCAGCCCAAAACCAAGGCGCAGCAGCGTTATTCCCGCCTGACCGGCGACACCAACCGTCCGAATGGCCGAGTCGAGCGCGTCCAGCGTTCCGCAAAGATGGAGTGCAACCTGCTGGGTCTGACCGTAGACGAGGCACTGCCGGAGGTAGATTCCTTCATTGACCGCGCCATCCTGAACGGGCAGACAGTGGTGTATCTGATCCACGGCAACGGCACCGGTGCGCTGCGCACAGCCATCCACAAGCATCTGCGCGGAAACCGAATGGTTAAGAGCTTCCGCTTGGGCCGCTACGGCGAAGGTGAAAGCGGCGTGACCGTCGTAGAATTGAAATAATTTGTCGTGTCAAAGCCTGTCCCTGAGCAGCTTCTGCGGACAGGCTTTGTTGTATCAAAAGCAGGGAAGTGCCTATGGCAAAACATGCAGTCCATCGTAAAAAGAAGAGAAGCCACAGCGTTTTCTCGTTCCGTCACGCACTGGTATTATGCCTTTGCGTCATCGCCGTTTGTTTCGGCCTTTATTTGTGCCATGAAGCCTTTACCATCGGTCAGAGGAATCCCTCCATTGAATCGGAAGATGACTTCCGCCCCACGATCGGTGAGCCGCCGTATCGCATCGCGGTAGACGCCGGGCACGGCGGCAGTGATCCGGGTGCAAGGGGAGTCGTAGAGGAAAAAGAGATGACCGCCGCCACTGCAGAAGCGCTTTTGGCATGGCTGGAGCAGGACCCGAACTTCATCCCGCTCCGGACCCGCGAAAATTATGACACGACCGCCAAACCCTCCGAGCGAGCGGCCGCCGCCAACGCGCTTTCGCCAGATCTGCTGCTTTCCATCCATGGCAATTCTGCGCCGGAGGGCTCGACGGCCTCCGGGTTTGAATGCTATCCGACCGTTCCGGGCAGGACGTGGCACCGGGAGAGTTATTACTTTGCCAAACAACTGGCCAGTGCCATGCGGTCCGCAGGGGCCAGTCTGCGGGGGCGCGGGGGAATCCGGTACATATATTATCTCGGGGAGACCAAGCAATTGGTCGAAAGCAGCCACACCGAAGTGCACGAAGAGCGAAGCTTTACGATTCTGGAAGATGTGAATTGTCCCGCCGTTCTGGCAGAACAGTGCTTCGTGACCAGTGAAGCCGACGTTGCACAGTTTGGCAGCGAGGACGGCTGCAGACGGACAGCCCGCGCGTACTACGAAGCGATCTGTGCATATTTTGAGACAACACCGCTGCCGGAATAGCACGGCACCGAACCCTCTGGAAAAGAGTCAATGACCCTCCGAATTTTTTCTGACCGCAGCCGCGGGGAGAGAGTGGAGGGTCTGATTTTTTGATTGTGTAAGTTTCGTATAATGCACGTTATGTGAAATATAGGGGAGTGAAAAAGCCCTCTTTTCCGGATTTTCGCTCCGTTTCGGCCACCCGGCTCGCATCCAGCCGTCTTGGGCTCCTTTTGAGCCTTTTTCTGCATGGTGTTCTTTGGATGTGTTTTTTCACTGTTTTTTGTTATCTGTTTTCCGGTTTCTGTTTCAATGTCTTCGTCGTGATGCGTTTGTATTTTGTTCTGCGCCGTTGCTGAATTTCCATTTTGCAACTCCATTCCCGTAGTTTTGCTTCTGATTTATTTCTGGTTCACATTGTGGTACATTCCGTTGGCTCACAAAACAAAAACCGCCTGTGACGGGTCCATAAATCTCGTCATCGGCGGTTTTGCTTGATTCCGTAGAATTCACACCACTGGGTGTATTTTCTGTCTCATTCCTGCACAGGCTCTTCCGGTTCCTTCATTGCAGAAACATCTGCACGGAATCCATCGTTGGCAGCTCCTTCAAAGGCTTCCATCGGCCCAGCCGGAGCAGCATCTTCTGATTTACTCGCAGAATCGTTCATTTTTGCGGAAGGGGCAGCATTTTCCCCGCTTATCTCCCCTGCCTCCCGTTCTGTTGTATCCAAACTTGTTTTCTTTACTTCGCCAAGCGGATTCTGCTCGATGGCCGCACGCACCTGAAATTCCTGCAAATGTGTATAGATCTGAGTTGTTCCGACGCTGCTGTGACCCAAAAGCTGTTTGAGGGTCAGGATATCCACATTGCCGGTCTGGTACATCAGGGTCGCGGCGGTATGGCGCAGCTTATGGGTCGAAAAGCCTTTCAGCCCGGCCGCTTTCATTGCGCTGGTCACCAACTGCTCTACCCGCCGGTTCGAGATGCGATCCTTCCGGCGGCGGGTCACAAAAACGGCCTTTTCCTTGGGGTCAAGGCCCTCCATCGTATTGCGCTTTTTCAGGTAGAGCTGCAGCGCCTCAATACAGGCATCGTTCAGGTAGACCATCCGTTCCTTGTGGCCCTTGCCGAACAGCCGGATCTGCCGCTGTTCCAGATCAATGTCACCAAGATCCATCCCCACCAGCTCGGAAAGGCGCATTCCGCAGTTCAAAAACAGCACCACCATGCAGTAATCCCGTTCCGGGAAATCGCTCTGGTACTGGGTGCTTTCCAGAAGCTCTCTGGACTGTTCTGCCGTCAGATACTTGGGCAGTACTTTATCCTGTTTCGGTGGTTTGATGGAAGCTGTCGGGTCCTGCGAAAGCCGGTTGACCTGATTGACCAGATAATCGTAGAACCCGTGCAGACTGGCCAGCCGCCGGGCGGTGGAGGATTTTTTGTTGCCGCATTCTCGGTTCAAAAAGTACAGATATTCATAGATATCTTCCTTTGTAACGCTGCCCCAGAAGGCCGTATCCAGCCCTTTGGGGTCGATCTCCTTTATCTCGGCATCTTCCGGCACAAGCCCCTTGCGGCGCTTCATAAAGCGGGAAAAGCCGCGCAGGTCGCAGTAATAGCTGAACGCCGTGTTCGCGCTTTTGCCCGCAATCACTTCCAGATACCGCACATACTCCACGATATCCGGCGAGGCATCATCAAACGGTTTGTGTTTGCTGGGATTCTTTTCATCAAGATAGATGGACATATCGTTTCCTTATCTCTTATAAGCGGTCATTTTTCAGCGCATGGATGGCGTCGGCGATATAGGCGGCACCCACGAGCTTCATGCCGGGATAATCCGCCGGGTTCAGGTGCGCAAGGCTGTGCTTCGGCACAACGGCACGCTCAAAGCCGATGCGCTCTGCCTCCCGCAAACGCTGTTCCAGATTGGGCACACTGCGCACCTCGCCGCCAAGGCCGACTTCGCCGATGGCGATCAGCTTATCGCTGACCGGCTGATCCAACAGCGACGACACCATGCTCAGGCAGACGGCCAGATCACAGGCGGTATCCCGCAGCGCGATGCCGCCGACGATGTTGATATACACATCCAGATTGCCGAAGAAATAGCCCGCCCGCTTTTCCAGCACCGCGATGAGAAGGTTCATGCGGTTGTAATCGTAGCCGCTGCACGCACGGCGCGGTGCCGGGAAATTCGTCTTGGTGGCGAGGGCTTGGATCTCGCTCAGGATGGGACGGCTGCCCTCCATCGTACAGGCGACGCAGTTGCCCGAAACCCCCAGTGGGCGGCCTTCCAGCAGCATCTGGGACGGGTTTTCGATTTCTTCCAGCCCCTGCCCTGTCATATCGAACATGCCGAGTTCATTGGTTGAGCCATAACGGTTTTTGGCTGCGCGCAGGATGCGGTACGGAAGCATTTTGTCACCCTCAAAGTAAAGCACCGTATCCACGATGTGCTCCATGACTTTGGGGCCCGCAATGGCACCGTCCTTGTTGACATGGCCGACGATGAACATCGGGATCTCCTGCTTTTTGGCCACGGCAAGCAGCCGGGCCGCGCTCTCCTTGACCTGACTGACCGTGCCGGACGAGGACGAGATATCCATGCAGCGCATCGTCTGGATGGAGTCGATGACGACAAGGTCCGGCTTTTCCTTTTCGATGAGGCCGCAGATCTCGTCCACGTCGTTTTCGGCGGCCAGATAGATATTCTCCTGCGGGATCTTCAGCCGGGCCGCGCGGAGTTTCACCTGCCGCACCGACTCCTCGCCGGTGATATACAACACCGTGTGCTGGTTCGAGATGGCCCCGCAAAGCTGGAGCAGCATCGTGGATTTGCCTACGCCCGGCTCGCCGCTGAGCAGCACCACGCCGCCCAGCACGATGCCGCCGCCCAGCACCCGGTCCAGTTCCGAGATGCCGGTCAGGATGCGGCTCTTTTCCTCGGTCGTACTGATATCGGCCAGACGCTTTGCCGTCAACGAGGTGACGCCCTCCTGCCGGGCCGGTGCCGCCTTGCTGCCCGAAAGGCCCGCTTTGGGTGCTTCCGCCACTACATCCTCGTTCATCGTGTTCCAGCTTCCGCAGCTGGGGCAGCGTCCCATCCAGCGCGGGCTTGTTTCCCCGCAGTTGGAGCAAACATAAACGGTTTTTAATTTCGGTTCTTTCATATACGCTCCTGTCAGGCCCGCCGGGCAGCGAGCCTGTTTTTGTTGTTCGTTCTTATATTACCACATCCGGCGGACCCCCGCAAGGAAAGCGCTTATTTTACCTCTACGATGGTAATGTTCTGGGCCGTGACATTGCTCTTGCTGAGCACGATGTCCCGGATCTGCGCCACCTGTGCCGCCGTCAGTGCATCGCCGGAGGTCATCACAGTCAGGTCGGCCCGGCCGGACTGTAAAAAGCAGAGACAATCTGCAAAGCCTTTGGCCCTGACCAAGGTTTCGATCTCATTTTCCGCGTTGAGGTCTTCGAGGCTGCCGGTCAATTGCTGGGTATAGCTCTTCTTTTCCTCGGCGGAGAGCGAAGCGGATTTCAGTGCCTTCTGCACAGCGTCCATGGCTTCGTCGTGGGCCTTGGTCCGCTTGAGCCGGGCTTCCTCAAAAAACTTGGAGCCGCTGTTGTTGGCCACGCTGACGAGCTGCGCCTCCCCGTAATTCTTGTTCGCACTGGAAACTGCTTCCGCCTCAGTCATCAGCCCGTCCATGATCGGGGCCGAGACGGCTTCCTCTGTTTCCACCGTAGCCGCTACATTGACGGCATCCTCTTCCAGCGTCACGCCCGTCCGCGCATACTGCCAATTGAGGTAGACCGCCACAACAAGCGCCGCCGCCAGTGTGATGGCAGTCGCTTTTCGGGTATTTTTCGAAATGGCTCTCATGAAAATGCTCCTCCTTCTCTCAGCATCGCAAAGGCCGGTCAGCTCCGGCGCTGTGCTACAACGATCCGGTTTGCGGAAAGGTCCAGCAGCGCCCGCACAAGCTCTGTGATCTGTGCAGCCACCCGGATATCGCCCCCGCCGTCGCAGACGACCGCAGCGCCGCAGACCTGCGGCAGATAGATCGTCTGTGCCAGCGCCGTGCCGTCCTCCAGCAGAACGTGTGTCTCCTGACTCTGGGTCTGTCCCGACTGCGTGTCCGTCGCATATACCGTTTCCTCCCCGCTTTCCAGTGTGATCATTACCGTCGTTGTTCCCGCCCCGTCGATCTGTTCGATCAATTCCTGAAGCTGTTCCTCCAACTGTTCCCGGTAAGCCGTTTCGTCTGCCGGAGCCAAGACGGGTGCCTTCACCGCGTTTGTGGGCAGCAGCTCGGAAAGCAGCAGCAGGATCATCGCTGCTGCCCCAAGCACCACCGCAAGCTTTGTGCGGTTCTGCTTTTCCAGCAGCGAGCGAAGTGTAAAGACCCCGGTCTTCTCCTGTCCTTCTTTCATGGCTGTATCTCCCCGCCGGGGGCATTCCATTCCGGTCTGACCCCCAGCGCTTCTTCCACGATCTTCTCCACCGCTTGCTGCTGCTCCGGGGTGCAGTCTGCTGCGGGCGTTACCGTAACGGAATCGACCATAACGCTATCCGATGCGGAACGCAGGGCAAGCACGACCCCGGCAGAGACGCCAGCCTCCCGCCGGAAGCGCTCTTCCAAGTCCTGCTCCAACTGCGTTTGTGTCTGAGCCAATGCAGCCTGTTCCCACGTTCCAAGCTCGACCGAAGAGACTGTGGGGACCGAAAATACGTTGCCTTCCGCCTTGAGCTGCGGAAGCACACGAAGCGCCGCTGCTAAAATATATAGCCCTGCCACCACTTTTATACCCCGCCGGGCCCAGCCGCTCTCTGTAATTTGTGCCACCAGTTCCGCGCAGATACACGCCGTGCAGAAAACCGCCATCGCCGCCTTGAGTCCCTGCACCTCATCCACCTCCTACCACAAACAGCAAAGCCGTCCCGACCACGGCCAGCCCCGCAAACAGAGCCGTGACCGCCATCATGCAGCGCACCGCTTCGGCAAAGCAGCCAAGCAGCTCCTGCCCCCGTGCATTTCCGGTCAGGGAGCAGAGGACCCCACAGCCGGAGAGCAGCCCAAGCTGCACCAGCATTCCCAGATAGACCGGAATAAATTCCGCCGCGATCGTCAGGAGCGCCGCCAGCCCCAGCCCGCTTTTCAAAAGCTGGACACTGGCCAGCACCGCCTCCGAAGCGTCGCTCAGCGTTTCGCCCACGATGGGGATGGTTCCCGTCAGGAGCTGGCCTGTGCGCAGGGCTGCGCGGTCAAGCTGCCACGCCGAAAGCCGTTGCAGCCCCAAGAGCGCCGCCAGAAGTTTGCCCGCCCAGCTAAGGAGCTTCTGCAAAAAGCCGCCCAAGGCTCTGCAAAAGCCAGAAAGACCCGCTTCGGTGCTGACACAGCACGCCATGCTCAGCGCGAGGTAACATTGCAGCAGCGGCGGGACCACGGCCGCCAACCCCTGCGCCAGAAAACAGAGCAGCGTCAGGAAAAAGCCGCTGGCCGATGCTCCGGCCGCGCTCTCGCCGCCCAACGTCAGAACCCCCGCATATACGGGCAGGAACCCCAGAAGAAAGCGGTTCCAGCTTTCGATCTGCACACAGAACTCGTCCGACAGCGCGACAAGCTTTTCCCACAGCAGCACCCCGCAGCCGCCCGCACAGACAAGGTCCAGCAGGGTCCCATCCGCACGTTCCCCCAGCAGCAGGGCAATCACCGCGCTCAGGATCAGAAACAGCAGCACCTGCGCATAGCCGCCGACCGCCTCCCGCAGCACGTCCCCCAGCTCCGCCGGGAAAAAGCCGCGCAAGGTCTTGAGCGGATGATCCACCAGTTCGGTGGGCGATACCGGGCTTTGCTCCAGATACGGCCCCCAGAGGTTGCCCCCCGGAAGCAGAGTATAGAGTTCCTTCATCCTGTCATGCTCCCAATCCGCTGTAATATTTCCTCCAGCAGAGGCCATGCCGCCGCCAGCACCAGACACCGCCCCGCAAGCCCCACGCACCACGCCAGAGAATCCGCCCCCGCTTCCTCGCAGAGTGTGCGGGTGTAATCCGTGAGCAGAAAAATGACCGCGCTCCGGACAAGGCAGGAAAAGGCCGTGCCTCCCGCCTGTTCCCCCAAACGCGCTACGCCAAGCAGGACGGACCGGAACACCGCTCCCACCCGCACCAGAATCACCAGCGCTGCCGCCAGCGAAAGGAACAGCGCGTAGGACGGGACACTGCGCTTCAGCGCCGTATAGAGCAGCGCCGCCAGCAGCGCGATGCCGAAGACCGCCGTGAGTGTGTTCATAAGGAAAATAGTGATTTGATGGTCACAAACAGGACGCTGATCTGTTTGACCAGAATCGACAGTACGACCACAAGCCCCGCAAGGGTGGTCATCATCGCCTGATCCTCCCGTCCGGAACGGATCAGAAGCTGGTTCAGCACCGCCACGATGATGCCGATGGCCGCAATCTTGAAGATCAGATCGATTTCCATCTCCGTCATCCTTTCAAAGCAGCAGAATGGCCGCCGCCAGCCCCACAGAAAGGCCCATTTTATGCGCCAGCTCCATTGTAACGTTCAGGCGCGGCGTAAGGTCATCCCGGAACGCTTCGAACTGCGTGATGTACAGCGCAAGCCGCTGGCATTCCTGCTGCGCTTCCGCACGGCCAAGGCCCGCCATGCAGTTTCGGAACGCGGCCTTTTCCCGCCGGGATAACTGCGGGAACGGTTCCAGCTCCTGCAAAACCCCAGCAGCTTGTCCGACCAGACCTTCCCGCTGCAAGCGAACAAATAAAGAAGCCAGATCTGCCCGGCGGAACTCGATCTCCCGGCGGATGCGGTCAAGTAATTCGATGGTTCTTTGAAGCGCCCGCTGATGCTCGGATGTCCGCACGCAGATGCTGTCCCCGACACACCAGCCGCAGAGCACAAGGCAGAGCGCCCCAAATCCGCGCAGACTGCTTCCGCTCATAAAAACCGGACCTCCCGGATCTGGCCCGGCGCCGTCCGGCCTTGGAGCCAGACCAGAATCTTCACCGCGCCGCTGGCTTGCAAAGCCTGTACCTGCGGTCGGCCGACCGCTTCTTCCGGGGTCCCAGCGTGAAGGGTCGCAACGAAATCCACGCCGCTGAACATGCCTTGTTCCAGCGCGGAAACCTCTTCCATGCCGCCCAGCTCGTCCAACAGCAAAACCTGCGGCGAGAGGGTCCGCAGCGCCATCTGCACAGCCTGTCCCTTCGGGATGCCGGAAATGACGTCCAGTGCCTCGCCGGGGAAAGTTCGCCGGGGCATTCCGGCAAACAGCTCCCGCCGTTCGTCGATGACGGAGACGAGCTTTTTCTGCCGGGCAAGCTCCTGCGCCATGCTCCGCAGCACCGTCGTCTTGCCGCTGCCCGGTTCGCCGACAAGAAGCATCCCGATGAAATGTTCCTGCAATGCGGCGCGCAGCTCTTCGGGAAGGTCGATCGTTTTTTCCCGCGCGATGCGGAGGTTCACTGAGGTCAGCTCCTGCAGCACGATGCCCTGTTCCGCCGTCTGCAAAAACTGCCCGCCCAGACCGGCCCGGCACCCGGACGCAAGGGTGACATACCCCTGCGCGATCTCCGTCTGGTGGGTGTGGACCGAACCGCCGCAAAGGGTGAAGAGGATCTCTTCCATCTGCGGCGGGGTCAGGCGAAGCGTTTGCAGCGCCTTTCCTTCCCGTCCCAGTTCCTGCGAGGCATATACCGCACCGCGCACCGTAAACATCGGCGTACACCCCACCCGCAGCCGCACTTCCTGTACCTGCGGCGCAAGCGTGCTTGGCAGCTCCAGCAGCGGACGCGCCAGCCAGCTCGGCAGAGTTTGAATCACCTGATCATACTCGTCCATCTTCCGTTTCTCCTTCCGCGTCTCTTGCCATCACTTTATGCGGCAGGGCGGAAAGTAGAACCACCCACGCAAAAAGCCCGCACAGCGGCAGTTGCTGTACGGGCTTATAAGATCGGACTCTATTGAATTATGCTTCGGGGGTCGGTTCGTCGTCACGCAGCATGGCGAGGAACTCTTCCTCCGTCAGCACCGGGACACCCAGCGCCTGTGCCTTGGTGAGCTTAGACCCGGCCGCCGTTCCGGCCACGACATAGGCTGTCTTTTTGGAGACGGAACCGCTGGCCTTGCCGCCGTTTTTCACGATCAGCGCCTCGGCCTCATTGCGGGAAAGCGTTTCCAGCGTGCCGGTCACTACCAGCGTTTTGCCCGCCAGCTTATCGCCCTTGGGCTCACCCTTCCACTGCATGTTCAGCCCGGCATCTGCCAGCCGATGAATCAGGTCGGTCGTGCCGTCCTTCGCAAAGAACTCGGTCACGCTCTGAGCCATCACGCCGCCGAAGCCGTCGATCTCACTGATCTGCTCTTCGGTGGCTTCGCGGATGGCTTCCAGCGAACCGAAATGTTCTGCCAGCAGAGCCGCTGCCTTATCGCCGATATTTCGGATGCCGAAGCCAAACAACAGCTTATCCAGATTGTTCTGCTTGGAGTTTTCGATGGCTTGCAGCAAGTTGGTGGCGCTCTTTTCCTTGAATTTTTCCAGCGTCAGCAGCTGTTCCAGCGTCAAATCGTAAAGGTCCGCCGCCGAATGCACCAGCCCTTTTTCGACCAGCTGGGCCGCCACAGCGGCGCCAAGGCCGTCGATGTCCATGGCGTCGCGGGAGGCAAAATGGATGATGTTCCGCAGCGACTGCGCCGGGCACTCCGGGTTGACGCACCGCAGCGCCGCCTCGTCTTCCAGATGCACCACCGGCGCGCCGCAGGAGGGGCAGACTTCCGGCATCTGATAAGGCTGTGCCTCTGCTTCGTGGCGGGTCACGCCGATGACTTCCGGGATGATATCGCCCGCCTTGCGCACCTGAATGGTATCTCCGATGCAAAGGCCGAGCTGACGGATGAAATCCTCATTGTGCAGGGTGGCGCGGGCGACCGTTGTGCCCGCCAGAAAGACCGGGTCAAAACAGGCCGTGGGGGTCAGCACGCCGGTGCGGCCCACGGCAACTTCGATGCTGCGCAGGGTCGTCTCCTTGACTTCCGGCGGGTACTTGAACGCGATGGCCCAGCGCGGGAATTTATTGGTCGAACCCATCCGGTCACGCTGTGCAAAATCGTTCACCTTGATCACGGCACCGTCCATGTCAAAGTCGAGGGTCGAACGGCTCTGGCCGATCTGCTCGATCTCTGCAATGGCGGTTTCGATGTCGTGCACTACATGGTAGCGGGGCGAGACCGGCAGCCCAAGGCTCTTGAGGTAATCCAGACTTTCGGCGTGGGTCGTCAGCTCCTTGCCGCGGATCTGCTGAACGTTGAACACAAAGATGGACAGGCCGCGGCTCCCGGTGATCTTGGCGTCTTTCTGGCGCAGCGATCCGGCGGCCGCATTGCGCGGGTTTTTGAACGGTGCCGCGCCCTGCAGCTCCTGCTCAGCGCACAGGTGCCGGAAGGCCTCGTGGGGCATATACACCTCACCGCGCACTTCCAGAAATTCCGGTGCGTTTTTGAGCTGTTTCGGGATGCGCTTGATGGCCTTGACGTTGGCGGTCACATCCTCGCCGACCACGCCATCGCCGCGGGTCGAAGCCCGCACCAGCATTCCATTCTCGTACTCCAAGCTGCAGGAAAGGCCGTCGATCTTGATTTCGACCACATATTCCGGTTCCACGCCCGCTTCTCGCACCCGGCGGTCAAAGTCACGCAATTCCTCAAACGAAAATGCGTCCAGCAGGCTCTCCATCTTGACGGCGTGCGTGACCTTGGCAAACCGTCCGCTAGGGGTGCCGCCGACGTGCTGAGTCGGCGAAGTCGGCGTGACCAACTCCGGGAACTGCGCTTCCAGTTCCTTCAGCTCCCGCGTCAGGGCATCGTATTCAAAATCCTCCAGTTCAGGGGCGTCCTGATCGTAGTATAATCGGTTGTTCTTTTCGATCACGGTGCGCAGCTCTTCCACGCGCTTTTTTGCTTGCTCCAGTTCCAAATGGTCCACTCTCCTTTATCCTCTTTATTATACCACACCACGATCCTTCCTTCGAGGGATTTTTTAAACCGCCGCATCGCGATGTTTGACGCATTTCCGCTGTATACAAATTGTATTTTTGCCGTTTTTGCAGCTTGTTGAGCTTTCTAAATCCGATCCGGTTTCGGATTCCTCCGGATTTACTCTTTGTTTTATTTTTAAAGTTTCAATCGTTGTATCGTTCTTTTATGAACGCAGGATTTTACAAATTGCTTTGTAGGATCTTCTGGATCCCCGGCAGATCTTTTGCAAAACAGATACCCTTCTGCCGTTCCTTAGAGGACAGGCCCAGCTCGATCATGTGATCCAGCAACATCCGCAGCCCGGTATAGTAGCCGTCCAGATCGTACAGGATGCAGGGGGCTTCCAAGTGCTTGAGCGACACCTTGGACATCACCTCCGCGATTTCTTCCAGTGTCCCGGTGCCGCCGGGGAACGCAATGAAAGCATCCCCCAGCTCGATCATCTTCGTCTTGCGCTCCGTCATGTCCTTCGTGACGATCAAATCGGTCAGGTCGTCGTGCTGCAGCTCCCCCTTCACGAAGAACTCCGGCTCCACGCCGGTCACCTCGCCGCCCGCTGCGAGGACACTGTCGGCCAGCACCCCCATCAGGCCGCAGCGGGAGCCGCCATAGATCAGCGCGTTTCCGCTCTCCCCGATCCATTTGCCCAGTTCCTGCACCGCCGTTTTCAGTGCCGGGTCCGTTCCCTCATTTGCCCCAAGATAAACCGTAATGTTCATCGTTTTTCCTTTCTTCGCATGGAGTCCTACAAAAAAGGAGCCATCCTCTTAAAAAGGACAGCTCCTTCAGAAGCCTATGAAACGATCAGATGCTAATCGTATTGGCAACGTCCACCAGCACGGGGTCGAGGCTCTTGGTCATCTCCAGTGCCTCATCCACGGGGTAATCCACCAGATGCTCCCCCTTCATGCCGACGATGCGGTTATACTTCCCCTGCTCCAACAGGCAGACGGCGTGATAGCCCATTGCGGAAGCATTCACGCGGTCACGCAGGGTGGGAGAACCGCCGCGCTGGACGTGGCCCAGAATGGTGGCACGGGTGTCGATGCCGGTGCGGGCCTGAATCTCGTTGGCGATCTCCTGCGAGTGGCCGATGCCCTCGGCAACGATCACGATGAAGTGACGCTTACCGGTGCGCTGGGTCTCGGTGATCTTATCGAGGATGTCGTGCTGCATGTCGAATTCCTTCTCCGGCAGCAGGACCGCCATAGCGCCCGAAGCAATGGCGACGTTCAGAGCGATGTAACCCGCGTTGCGGCCCATGACCTCGACGACACTGCAGCGGTCGTGGCTCTGGGTGGTATCCCGGAGCTTATCGATCATTTCCAGTGCGGTGTTCATAGCCGTATCGTAACCGATGGTGTAATCGGTGCAGGCAATATCGTTGTCGATGGTGCCGGGCAGGCCGATCATCGGGATGCCGCGGTGTGCCAGCTCGCGGGCACCACGGTAGGAACCGTCGCCGCCGATGACGACCAGCGCATCAATGCCCAGTTCGCGGCACTTGGCCGCGCCCTTATCCTGACCTTCCTTGGTCTTGAACTCCAAGCAGCGGGCCGTATAAAGGATCGTGCCGCCGGCCTGAATGATGTTGGAGACACTGCGCAGATTCATTTCAAAGCATTCGCCGTTCAGCAAACCATTGTAGCCGCGCTGAATGCCGATCATCCGATAGCCCTTGTGCAGACCTGTACGCACCACCGCACGAACTGCGGCATTCATGCCGGGGGCGTCGCCGCCGCTGGTCAACACACCGATCGTTTTGATTTGCTTTTCCATAAGAGAGATTCCCTCCAATTGTTTCTTCATTCACCTTGGAGCAGCGTTCCCTTCTTTCAAACGCCGTTCCTTTGCTTTGCTCATTTTGTATGACTTGCCTTCAAATATTATAGCACAGATTTCCCGTGAATCCAATACCTTTTTGAGACTCTGTTAAACTTTTATTGAAGTCTGCTTTTGAACGTTTCTGCGACCGATTTTAAGTTTTTGCTCTTTGTAAGATTCGTTCCTTGACATGTTATTTTGTTGCAATGTTCTTTTCGCCGACCACGCGCCGCAGCTCCTCAAAGAAGAGCGGATGGCCCGACGTGTACAACCTGCGCGGGGCTGCCAGCTTCTGTTTGGTGTCCTCCAGATAGAAGATGACCGGCATATCACCGTCAAAAATCTCCAGCAGATTGATCACCTTCGCGTACTGCGGGCAGCTGCGGGAAGGCAGCCGGATATACAGCCGCTGGGCCGCGTCCCGCATAGGGTCAGGGCGGTTCGCCTGTGGGTTCTTCGGGTTGTAGCTTTCAATGGGCGAGATCGTCTCGGCCATCAGTTTTGCAGCCTCATCCTCGCGGACGGACAGCCGCCCCTCGATGACGACGACGGCATTTTCCTTCAGCACATCCCGGAATGCGTCCAGCACTTTGGGGAAGACGATGACCTCCATCGTGCCGGTCAGATCCTCGACGCTGGTAAAGGCCATCATGTTGTTGGACTTGGTGGTCATCATCCGGCTCTTGACGACGGTGCAGACGATGCGGACATGGGCATTGTCCAGCCCATGTGCCTCCTCGCCGGTCAGCGCCTTGATGGAATGAGTGGCAAACTTCGCCGACTGCTCACGGTAAGCGTCCAGCGGATGCCCGGAAAGGTACAGACCGCTGACCTCCTTTTCCTGCTGGAGCAGTTCGGTGTGGGTATATTCCGGCAGATGCTTGATCTCATACGCCTTCTCGGCGGCGGGCTCTGCACCTCCGCTCGTCAGCGAGAACAGGTCGATCTGGCCTTCCAGATTCCGCTTGGCGTCACTTTCCACGCTCTTGATCACGCCATCCACGGCCTCCACGAGGCTGTGGCGGTTCTCCCCCATGCTGTCGAACGCACCGGCCTTGACGAGGCTTTCCACGGCCCGGCGGTTCATTTCGTTGCCGTACAGCCGCTTGCAGAAATCGTACAGGCTGGTGTAGGGGCGATCCTCGCGCTCGGCCACGACCCGCTCCACGAGGTTGCGGCCGACACTCTTCACCGCGTTCAGGCCGAAACGGATCTGCCCGTTCGCATCGGCGGTAAAACCGCCATTGGAAACATTGATATCCGGTGGAAGGACTTTGATGCCAAGGCGGGCGCACTCGCCCGAATACTCGATGACTTTATCGGTATTATCCAGCACGCTGGTCAGCAGCGCCGCCATAAACTCGCTGGGGTAATGGCACTTGAGGTATGCAGTCTGGAATGCCACATAGGCATAGCACGCCGCATGGCTCTTATTGAAGGCGTAAGACGCAAAACTCGACATCTCATCGTAGATCTCATTGGCCACTTTCTCGGAGATGCCGTTGGCAACACAGCCGGGGCATTCATGGCCCGGCTCGGTGCAGCCGTGGACAAAATGCTCCCGTTCCGCCTCCATCACGGCGTGCTTCTTTTTGCTCATGGCGCGGCGGACATTGTCTGCCTGTCCGAACGAGAAGCCCGCCAGTTCCCGGAAGATCTGCATGACCTGCTCCTGATAGACGATGCAGCCATTGGTGACGTCCAGAATGTGCGCCAGCTGCGGCGTCTTGTAGCTGATCTTGTCCGGTTCATGGCGGTTGCGCAGGTAGGTCGGGATCGAGTCCATGGGGCCGGGGCGGTACAGGCTGATCAGAGCGATGACATCTTCAAGGTTCTGCGGCTGCAGACCGGCCAGAACCTGCTTCATGCCTGAAGATTCGAGCTGGAACACGCCCTCCGTCTCACCCTGCCCCAGCATCTTGTAAGTGTCCGGGTCGTCGTAATCGAGCTTTGCAACGGAAAAGTCCGGGTTCTTTTTCTGGACAGCCACTTCGGCGTCCCGGATGACGGTCAGGGTGCGCAGACCGAGGAAGTCCATCTTCAGCAGACCCAGCTCCTCGATCTCGGTCATATTGAACTGGGTCACGGGGAGACCGTCGTTGGTGGCCAGCGGCAGATAGTAATCCGTCGGCTCCGGCGTAATCACAACGCCCGCCGCGTGGGTGGAGGCATGGCGCGGCATTCCCTCCACTTTCAGGGCGGTGTCGATCAGCTCCGTCACCTTCGGGTCGGTGTCATACATCCGCTTCAGCTCCGGCGAGACCTCCAACGCGCGTTTCAGCGTCATTTTCAGCTCCATCGGGACCTGCTTTGCCACCACATCCACGTCCTGATACGGCATTCCCATCACGCGGCCCACGTCGCGGATGGCGTTGCGAGCGGCCATGGTGCCAAAGGTGACGATCTGTGCCACATGGTCGGCACCGTATTTGCGGTTGACGTAGTCGATGACCTCCTGCCGGCGCTCGTAACAGAAGTCCACGTCGAAATCGGGCATACTGACACGTTCCGGGTTCAGGAAGCGCTCGAAGATCAGGTTGTAGCGGATAGGGTCGATGTCGGTGATGCCGACGCTGTAGGCCGCAATGCTGCCCGCGCCGGAACCACGGCCGGGGCCCACCGGAATGCCCTGACTCTTGGCGTAGTTGATATAATCCCAGACGATGAGGTAGTAGTTGGTGTAGCCCATGGTTTTGACCACACCGATCTCGTACGTCAGGCGATCCTTGTTGGCTTGCGGGACATGGGGGCCGTACCGGCGCTCCAAGCCATCCCAGCAGAGCTTTTCAAAGAACTCCTGATTGTCCATCCCATTCGGGGCTTTGTAGTAGGGGATCTTGGTGTGGCCGAACTCGAAATCAAAATTGCACTGATCTGCGATGATCTGGGTGTTGGAGCAAGCCTCCGGCACCATGGCGAACAGATCATACATCTCATCCGTCGTCTTGACGTAGAATTCGTCGGTCTGGAACTCCATTTTGTCGGCGTCCTGCATGGTCTTACCGGTCTGGATGCAAAGCAGGATGCTCTGCATCTTGGCATCGTCCCTGCGCAGATAGTGAGCGTCGTTCGTAGCCGCCATGGGGATGCCTGTTTCCCGCGCCAGCTTGATGAGCTGGGGCAGAACGATGGTGTCCTCTTCAAGGCCGTGGTCCTGCAGTTCAATGTAGTAATTGCCCTCGCCGAACAGGTCACGGTACCACAGCGCCGCCGTCTTGGCGCGCTCATAGTCACCTGCGAGGATGGCTTGAGGGATCTCGCCTGCAAGGCACGCCGACAGGCAGATCAGGCCCTCATGGTACTGTTCCAGCAACTGTTTGTCCACACGGGGTTTGGAGTAAAAGCCTTCGGTAAAGGCCGCCGAGACCATTTTGATCAGGTTTTTGTAGCCCGTTTCGTTTTTGCACAGCAGGATCAGGTGATTGTTGCCGTCGATCTTGTTGACCTTATCGAAACGGGTGCGGGTGGCAACGTAGACTTCGCACCCGATGATGGGCTTGATGCCCGCCTTTTTGGCCGCCTTATAAAACTGCACGCAGCCGTACATCACGCCGTGGTCGGTGCAGGCAATGGCGGTCTGGCCGCACTCCTTCACCCGATCCATCAGTTGATCGATGCGGCATGCACCGTCCAGCAAGCTGTATTCCGTATGGATATGGAGGTGAACAAACTCCCGCCCAAGGTGATTGTTTTCGCTGATCTCGGTCAATGCTGTTCCTCCTGTTCCATACGCTCCCGCATCGACTGCGCGAGGGCTTCCAGTTTCTTCATCCGGTGGGAAAGGCCGGATTTGCTCACCGGCGGGTCAAAGCAAGCGCAGAGCGCCGCCAGCGAGAGATCCGGGTTCTCCATCCGTTTGGCAGCCGCTTCCTGCAAGACCTCCGGCAGAGTTTCCAGCGCCTTTTGTTCCTGCAAAAAGCGAATTGCTTTTAAAGTTTGTGCGTTGGCACGCGCCGTTTTGCCCAGATTGGCGGTATCGCAATTGGTGTGGCGATTGATCTGGTTGCGCACCTGCTTCATGGCTTTCTGCGCCCCGATCTGCTGCGCCGCCTGTGCCGCACCCATAAACGCCAGAATGCGCTCCACGTTGGCGCAGCTCTTGACGTAAACGAGGTTCACACCGTTGCGGCGGGTGCGGTGGGGTGCAAATTCATGCTCGGCCAAAAGGGCTTCGAAATCCTTGGCAAGGTTGGTGCGGCTCGTCAGAAATTCGAGATTGTATTCTTTCTGTGGGTCGGTCACGGTGCCGCCGCAGAGGAAGGCCGCGCCGATGTAGGCGCTGACGCAGGTCTGGCAGCGAATCAGCTTGGGGTCGATCTGTAAGCTCGTCTCGCTGCCGGTGGTGCCGAACAGCTCATGCAGCCGCACCACCTGTTCCGGCTCCCGGATGCCAAATTCGTACACCACGCCGCTGGGGCGGCTTTTTTCGGTGATGGTTCCCTGCACGCCGCAGCGGGCAAACAATTGCTCGGCCACACGGGCGGTCAGTTCCTGCTCGGTCTGGAGCACAAGGCCCTTGGCGTCGAAATACTTGGCAAAACAGGCGATGCCGTAAGCCGCCGCGCGGACGCAGCAGTCCTTTTGCAGCTGCAAACTGCGCTGCGCGATCTCTTCCCGCGCTTGGGATGCAAAACTCATGTTTCTTTCCTTCTTTTTCTGCCGGTCAGCGGGAAGCGTCACGGTGCTGGACGCCGGGCTGATAGCCAAGCTTCTCACAGTATTCCGCGATCTTCCGCGCAAAGGTGATGGAGCGGTGCTTGCCGCCGGTACAGCCCACCGCAATGGTCAACTGGCTTTTGCCCTCTTTCACATAGAGCGGCAGGGCATATTCCAAAAATGCCTCGTACCGGCGCAGCAGCTCCTGCGCCTCCGGGTGGCCCATCACAAAATCCACGACCTCCTGATCGAGGCCGGTCTTGAATTTCAGCTCCGGCACATAGAAGGGATTGGGCAGACAACGCACATCCAGCACAAGGTCGGAATCCGCCGGGACGCCGAACTTGAACCCGAAGGACATGATGGTGAGCCGCATGGCATTCTTTGCCCCGCCGTTCTGTACAAAGAGTTCGCAGATGCGCTCCTTGTTCTGCGCCGTGGAGAGAAGGGCCGTATCAATGATATAATTGGCGCGCTCCTTGAAAGGACGGAGGATCTGGTGCTCTTTCTGGAAGGCTTCCCGCGTGGAGATGCCCTCGGCAATGCTGATCGGGTGGCGGCGGCGGGTCTCGCTGTAGCGGCGCATCAGCACATCGTCCGGTGCGTCCAAGAAGAGGATCTCGTAGGAGATGCCCTGCTTGTCCAGCAGACCCAGCGCGTTTTCGATCTCCTCGCTGGAGCGGCAGCCGCGGACGTCCATCGACAGGGCGACCCGCTTGAGCTGATTGTCTCCAGCCATGGAAAAGGCGGTGATGCTCGGCAAAAGCTCCGCAGGGACATTATCGATGCAGAAAAAACCGATATCCTCCAGCGCGTTCATTGCCACAGACTTTCCCGCGCCGGAAAGTCCGCTCACGATCAGAAGCTCCATACTTGTTTCCTCTTATGCTTTTACGACACGAATTTCTTTTTCCAGTTCGTACCCGGTCTTTTCCTTTACAATGGCCCGCACCTCATCGCACAGTGCCAGAACGTCGGCGCAGGTCGCGCCGCCCATGTTTACCACAAAGCCGCAGTGCTTCTCGCTGACGGCAGCGCCGCCGTGGCGGTAGCCCCGCAGACCGCACTGGTCGATAAGGGCCGCCGCGAACGCACCCTCCGGGCGCTTGAAGGTACTGCCCGCGCTGGGTTTGTCCAGAGGCTGCTTTTCCACCCGCTTGGCCATCAGTTCGTTCATCCGGGCACGGATGGCCTCCGGGTCGCCCCGTTTCAGGTGGAACTGTGCGCTCAGGATGCAGCCGCCGTTTTCCTCAAAGATGCTGTGCCGGTAGGCAAGGTCCAGCTTCGCGGCCTCCTCCGTCACGATCTGGCCCTCTTGGGTCAGATAGGTCACCTGATCCAGCACATCCTTCATCTCGCCGCCGTAGGCACCGGCGTTCATGTAGACGGCTCCGCCGACGGTTCCGGGGATGCCGTAGGCAAATTCCAGCCCGGTCAGGCCGTTTTCCAACGCCGCAGCGCACAGAGCCGAAAGCTTCAGCCCCGCACCGGCTGCCACGGCATCGTAGACCTCGCCCGGCGCGGCACCCGGATGACAGACGTTTTCCAAAATGCCGATCCCCATTTTCAGGGCGGTGGTGTCAATGACAACGCCGTGGTACCCGGCATCTTCAAACAGGATGTTGCTGCCGTTGCCCAGCAGATAATACTTCACGCCGCATTCCCTGCACAAGGCGATGGTACGGCAAAGCTGCTCTTCGGTCTCCGGCTGGGCGAATACATCCGCCGGGCCGCCGATCTTAAAGGTGCAGTGGGCGGCCAGCGGCTCATTTTCCCGATACGCGATGCCCTCAGCCCGCAGCTGTTGTTTCAGTTGTTCCATAAACTCGTTGTTCCTCTTTCCGGGTGTTATTCCATGGTGCCATCCAAGCCCAGCCGGATGAGCAGCTCCTTCGCGGCGTTATAGCCCATCTTCTTCTGGCGGTTGTTGATGGCTGCCGTCTCCAGCACAACGGCAAGGTTGCGTCCCGGCGAAACAGGGATGCTGGTGCTGGGGATGTTGACGCCCAGAATTTCGTAGTATTCGCTCTCAAGGCCGGTACGCTGGTAATTCTTGGTGGGGTCCCAAGCCTCCAACTGAACGACCAGATCGAGGCTTTCGCTCACCTTGACCGCGCCCACACCGAACACGCGGGCCACATTGACGATGCCGATGCCGCGCAGTTCGATGAAGTGGCGGATGTTCTCCGGAGCCGTGCCCATGATCTGCCGGTTGGAGACTTTGCGCAGCTCCACAGCGTCGTCGGCCACAAGGCGGTGGCCGCGCTTCACCAGCTCAATGGCCAGCTCGCTCTTGCCGATACCGCTGTCGCCGAGGATGAGGATGCCTTCGCCGTACACTTCCACCAGCACGCCGTGGCGGGTGATGCGGGGGGCCAGCTCCAAGTTCAGCACGCTGATCAGGCTGCCCATCAGGGTGCAGGTCGTCTCATTGGAGCGCAGCAGGGCCACGCCGTGCTTCTTGGCCAGTTCCTGCATCTCCGGGAAGGGTTTCAGCTCCCCGCTGCGGCCGACGATCACGGCCGGCGGCTGCTGGCGAAACAGCTGGTCCAGCGCTTCATAGCGCTTTTCCGGGGAAAGGCCGGACAGAAAATTCATCTCGGCCAGACCCATGATCTGCAGCCGAAGCTTATCAAAATAATCGTAGTAGCCCGCCAGAAACAGACCCGGACGGTTGACTTCCGCGACCTCAACGCTGATGTTTTCGAGGTCCTGCGGCGCATAGACCACATCCATGCTGACTTTTTCGGTCAGCTTCTTGAGCGAAACGGTAAAATTCGCCATCGTTCTTCCTCCTGCGTAGTTTCCTCTCTGCGGGTCACACATCTGCCCGCAGACACTCCTTATTTTATTATAAGCGAAATGGTTTCGGATTACAATGTTTCTTTTGAGAAAAGTCCTATGGTTCCACCTTGCATCCTCCCGGATTTTCTTTATAATAGGAAGTACCACCCCGTAGGCGGAAAAAGTCCGTCATTTTACATGAGTTTTACATTTCCCCGATTTCCGATTTTACATTCCGTGCTTATACTCACAAATAGGAGAATTTCACGTCAACTAAAAGTGAGGAAAACACATATGACAGTCTTCAACCTCTTTTCGCTTCTGGGCGGTCTTGCTCTGTTCTTGTTCGGTATGGACATCATGGGCAAGGCACTGGAAAAACAGGCGGGCGGCCAGCTCCAGAAAATTCTGAGCAAGCTGACCGATAACCCCATCAAGGGCTTTTTCCTTGGCCTCGGCGTCA
>OLYB01000394.1_pt1 | contig 44046 bp, 29 predicted proteins | sample 1674481 | NCBI WGS metagenome assembly OLYB01 (sample SAMEA103958167, study PRJEB25191) | human gut metagenome
ACCACTCCATAGCCTGCTGCACGTCGTGTTCCAGCCCGGCGCGACGCAGCACGTCGCGCATGATGACGGGAGCCGTGTAAAAATTGCGCATGCTGTACCCCAGGTGGTGCAGGGTTCCCTGCGCACTTCCCGCGGCGAAGCCCTGATCCAGAAGATGCCGCGTCAGCAGCACATACATCCGTTCCAGCTCCGCCCGCTCGGCGGCGTCCGCAGCGGCATCGTGGGCCACGGCGACCTGGAACAGGAAGTCGTTGTATTTGCGCAGCGTCTGGCCGTTGTCGTTGAACAGTTTGCCGACATCGGGATGGCCCAGATTGATATAGGTCTCGGCATAGCGCACGAACCAGATCGGCTTGCCCCGAAGCGTCCCGTCGGGATTTTCCGCAATGCCGTATGCGTCGAAGCGTTTACGCAGGGTCTTCATCGCCATCGGCTTCCGGCCTTCGAGCAGCAGTTCGCGCAGACGCCGTTCGACGGTCGCCATATCGCGCCGCTCCCCCTCACCGACCGCGGCGGGGAGTGCGGGCATCGGATTGCGCCACGATTGCAGCAGCGTGAGCCAGTGGCTCGTGGTCGCGGCGTTGATGAACGGCGCCTGGAAATCGGCCGTATGGTGCCGCACGTCCTGAAACGAGGAGAGAATCAGGTGGTCGAAATACAACTCGCCCCGTTCGACGCCCTCCGCCGTGACGACCAGTTCGTCCATCCCCTCCTCGGGCCGGCCCTGCATGTCGCGGTCGAAAGCCACCCATGCCCCGCGCCAGCCGGTGAACTCCAGTCCGTAGTCGAACCACGCGCAGGTGCGCCCCTCCTTGCGGAACTCGAAACGCAGTTTCCCGTCGAGCGCCTTCGGGGCGTAGACCCAGAACACGAAGGTCGAAACGGAGGTCTCCCTGGGATTGGGATTTTCCGACAGGTAACCCACCGGGGATTCGATGCGCACCCGGGCGCCCGCCCGCGACCATTGCCAGCGGAGCGCGTGCGCACCGTGCTTGTAATGGTGGCCCGAGACGGACAGCGACGAGCCTTCCGACGCCGTGAAAGGCGCCGCAGACTCCTCAAACGAAAGAATCCGCGCATCGGCGACCTCCCGCACCGACTGCGCCGGTGCGGCCCACGACCACACCGACGCAGCGGCGAGAAACAACAGTTTATACATGGGCGTCCGGTTTAAAACAAAGGTTCGCCCGCCTCCAAGCGGCCCTTGCGGATCAGCGCCTCAAGGAAATAGTAATCTGCGTAGTTCAGCGGCACGTCGATATTGCTGCCGTGCGGGATGCTGCCCACGGAGTGCATCAGCAGGAACCCGCCGTTGCCGCCCACCGGAGCGCGGTAGGCCGGCGACGAGAGCGACTCGACGATCCGGTCGGCCTTCTGCTTATACAGCCCGTCCCCCGTATAGGTGTACATTTCGTAGAACGCCGAAGCGATGATGGCCGCCGTCGAGACGTCGCGCGGTTCATTGGGAATGTTCGGCGCATCGTAGTCCCAGTAGGGAACCAGATCGGCGGGCATGTTCTTGTCGCCCAGCATGAAACCGGCCACCTTCCGCGCATGGTCGAGGTAGCGTTTGTCGCCCGTGTAACGGTAGCAGGCCGTATAGCCGTAGACGGCCCATGCCTGTCCGCGCGCCCACGCCGAATCGTCGGCATAGCCCTGCGCCGTGCAGCGTCCGCGCACGTCGCCCGTCGTCAGGTCGTAGTCCACGACGTGATAACAGCTGTAATCGTCGCGGAAGTGCTCCTTCATCGTTCGGTCGGCATGCTTCACCGCGATATTATAATAGGTGCTGTCGCCCGAAAACTCCGTGGCCTTGAACATCAGTTCGAGATTCATCATGTTGTCGATGATCACCGGGCACTGCCAGCCTCGCTCGCCCTGCCAGCCGCGGTCGGCGTCCCACGACTGGATGACGCCCGGCACCGGCCGGAAACGCGTCGCGAGCGACTTGGCCGTCTGGACGATCACATCCTCGTAGCCGGGTATGTTTTTCAGCCGCAGTCCGTTGCCGTAGCTGTCGTAGACCATGAAGCCCACGTCGTGATGCCATTGCAGGTACTGCACCGAATCGAGGATCTCGGTATGCTTCCGTGCGCGCGCGGCCCATGCCTCGTCGCCCGTCAGTTCGTACATGTACCACAGCGTCCCGGCGAAGAAACCGCTCACCCAGTCGTCGACGGGCACGTAGTCGATCCGCCCGTTCTTCCAGGTCGAGGGGATGCGGATCACACCGCCCGTCTCGCTCGAATCGGCCAGCATGCCGATCTGCTTTTCGGCGACGGCGATGTTTTCGTCAATGATCGAAGCGCGCTTCGAAGGCTGCGAGCAGGCGGAAGCCCCTGCCAGGAGGAGCGCGACGGTCGCATATTTAAATAAGATCTTCATAAATTAGGTGATTAACATGATTATTTTGGTAAACCAAATCAGCTTTTCGGACAAAGGTAAAGTTTTTTTCGGACATGCAACATATTTTAATAACATTTTCCGATGAATGTAAAATTTTTATTATTTTCTCTTTGAAAAATTTTGGCGAACCAATTTCTTTATTTATTTTTGACCAAATATGAATCTATGAAAAATATATTAAAACACGCTGTACCAGCGATTTGGGCACTGCTCGCCACACTTTGCGGCCAGACCGCCGCAGCGGCGATCGACGCCAAAATCAGTTTCGAAACGGAAATTCCCAAGGCTTTCGTATGCGGCGAAAACAGCGCGGCCGAATTGAGCGGCCTCCACTACAAGGACGGGAGCCGTTCGCTGCGCTGGTCGTGGAGCGCGCCGTCGACGCTCCGCTTCAACGACTTCGGACAGCTGATGCGCTCGCTGCGGGTCAAGGGCGCGGGCGTCATGCTCTGGATCTACAACCCCAGGGCCGTCGACGCCGACATGCGGTTCTCGTTCGAGACGCCCACCGGCGAAGTCCCCTACCGGTTCGATTTCCACATGGATTTCACGGGCTGGCGCGCCTGCTGGATCAAGTACAACGACATGCCGGGCGACCACGCCTCGCAGCAGGTATCCCGGCTGACGATCTCGACGCCCGCCGGGGTCGAAAGCGGCGAACTGTTCCTCGACCGCCTGACCTTCTCCGAGGTCAAGCTCCACGACCAGATCACCCCCGACAAGCAGATTCCCGGCAACAACTGCAATCTCTCTCGCGAATTGTGGCACTGGGCGCGCCTCTGGGAGTGGGAGCAGTACGAATACGAAGAGCCGCTGCGCGACGTCACGCCCGCAGAAAAGGCCCAGCTCGACGCCGTGAAATCGCGCATCGAAAGCATCATCGCGGCCAACATGTCGAGCGCCAACTACATCAACGGCACGATCATCCCGCGCGCCCGGGCGACCTTCGAAAAGGCCGCGATCCGCCGCACCGACGACGGCGGGATCATCGGCGCCCCGCTGCTCTCGAACGACGAGTGCAACCGCCCGAAAGGCGAACTGCGCCTGGACGACATCGAGAACATGCTCAACGCCTTCGCGCTGAACAGCCATATCAACAACGATCCGAAATACGACGACGATTTCTTTCTGGTGATGGACCACGCCATCGACCAGGGCTTCGCCTTCGGCCACGGCAACGGAACCAACCACCACTACGGCTACAACATACGCAAGATCTACGACGCCATGTGGCTCATGCGCGACAAGATCGCCGCACGCGGCAAGACCGACGAATACGTCAAGGTGCTGGCCTACTGGAGCGGCCTGGCGGAGACCCGCAAACCCTACGTCTACGGCCGCGACGAGCTGCTCGACTCGTGGCACACGCTGCTCATCCCCAAGATCGTCAGCGCGCTGATGCTGCCTGACGAGGCCGAACAGTACCGCGCCATGAAGAGCCTCGGCGTATGGCTCTCGGGGAGCCTCGGCTTCACGCCGGGCACCATCGGCGGCATCAAGCCCGACGGCACGACCTTCCACCACGGCGGCTTCTACCCCGCCTACTCGACCGGCGCGTTCGCCATGATCGGCTACTTCTGCAAAGCAACCCGGGGAACGGATTTCACCCTCTCGGAGCAGGCGCGCCGCAACTTCAAGCTGGCGCTGATGACCATGGCCAGCTACACCGATCTGCGCGACTGGGGCCTCGGCCTGGCCGGCCGCCATCCCTTCGGCAAGAACGGCCGCATCCCCGACGCCGACGTCAACGCATTCGGTTATCTGGCCGCGCTGGGCGACCTGACGGGCAGCGGCAAGGGCGCGGACCCCGAACTGGCGGGCGCCTACCTGCGCCTGAAAGGCACGGACAAGGAGTTGAACAGCCTCTTCAGGAAAGAGGGGATTTCGGCGGGTCCCACGCCCTCGGGATTCTTCGTCTATAACTACGGGGCCGCGGGCATCCACCGCCGCGGCGACTGGATGGTGACGCTCAAAGCATTCAACACCGATGTCTGGGGATCGGAGATTTATACCAAGGACAACCGCTACGGACGCTACCAGAGCTACGGTTCGGCGCCGATCATCGGTTCGGGCAATCCCGTCTCGGCCGCGGCGAGCGGATTCGTGCAGGAGGGCTGGGACTGGAACCGCGTGCCGGGCGCCACGACCATCCATCTGCCCTACCCCGAACTGGAAAGCCCGCTGCCGGGGACGCTCATGGAGCGCAACCCCGAGCGCTTCTCGGGCGCCTCGTCGCTCGAAGGCCGCAACGGCATACTGGCCCTGCATTTCGTCGAAAAGGACCGCAAGAACTTCACCCCCGGGGCCACGGCGTACAAATCCGTCTTCTGCTTCGACAACCGGATGGTCTTCCTCGGCAGCGGCATCGACAACGACAACCAGGCATACCCCACCGAAACGACGCTTTTCCAGCTGCGGATGGACAGCCCAGCCGAACAGATAGAAGTCGACGGCGAGCTTTACGACGCTTTCCCGCTCAACCTTTCCAAGGGAGGCGAGCGGCTGGCGCTCTCCGACACGAAGGGCAATTTCTACGTGGTGAAGAACGCCGCAGCGGTGAACATCACCAAAAAGGAGCAGACCTCGCCCAACGACAAGACCCGCGCACCCCAGACGGGCAACTTCGCCACGGCCTGGATCGACCACGGCCGCGCCCCCAAGCAGGCCGCCTACGAATATGCGGTCTACATCCAGCCCACGAACAAGGAGATCACGCGCCTGATCAAGAAAGATGGCTACGAAGTGCTGCGCCGGGACAACACGGCCCACGTCGTGAAGGACCTCGCCACGGGCATCACGGGCTACGTCTGCTTCGGGGAATACACGGGCCAGGGGCTTGTGCGCAAAGCGACCGGAGAGTCGATCGTCATGGAGCGCACCGACACGGACGGACAGGTCGTGATGAGCGTCTGCACGCCCGACCTCGGCCTCACGGAGAAGACCTACACCACGCGTCAGGAGAGCCGCCCCATCGAAAAAGAGGTGCTTTTGGACGGCGCATGGGAGCTTGCCGCACAATATCCCGGCGTGGAGGCCGTTTCCCACGACACCGGAACGCTGCTGAAGATAACCTGCCGCCACGGACAGCCCGTGGAGTTCCGGCTCAAGAAGAAATAACCATTTTCACCCACAACCTGATTTATTTATGAAAAAAGCACTTAAACGCATGGCCGCGGCAGCGCTGGTGACCCTATCGGTACTCCGGGGGGGGGGGGACGCCTTTGCGCAGAACGCCGTGGACGGACGCGTGGTTGACGCCAACGGTGCACCGCTGGTGGGCGTAACCGTCCTGATCAAGGGGACGCAGTCGGGAACGGCCACGGGCGCCAACGGCAGCTACTCGATCAAGGCCCGGGAGGACCAGACGCTGGTCTTCTCCTATCTGGGCTACACGACCGTCGAGGAGTATGTCGGCAAACGCACGGCGATCAACGTCAAGATGACCGAAGAGGCGTCGCAGATCGGCGCCGTCGAGATCGTCAACATCGGCTACGGAACCACCACGCGGCGCGACCTCACCGGCTCGGTGGCCAAGGCCGACCTGGGAACGATGATGAAGGCCAACGTCACCAACTTCGACCAGGCGCTGGGCGGACGCATCGCCGGCGTGGTCGTCACCACGGGCGACGGCTCGCTGGGCGCCGAAGCCAATATCACCATCCGCGGAAACAACTCGCTCACGCAGAGCAACGCCCCGCTCTACATCATCGACGGATTCCCGTCCGAAGGGTCGTTCGCCGCGTCGATCAACCCCGCCGACATCGAGTCGATCAACGTGCTGAAAGACGCTTCGGCGACCGCCATCTACGGAGCGCGCGGAGCCAATGGCGTCATCGTGATCAACACCAAACGCGGCAACGAGGGCAAGCCCACGGTGAACTTCAGCGCCTCGTTCTCCCTGAACAAGATCGCCAACAAGGCCGACCTGATGGACTCCTACGAATTCGTCCGGCTTCAGAGCGAACTGATCAGCGAGGAGACGATGAACAAGAGCTATTTCAGCGAGGGACTGACGCTCGACGACTACCGCCACATCCCGGGCATCGACTGGCAGGACCAGCTCTACCGCACGGCTTTCCAGCAGAACTACAACGTCTCGCTCTCGGGCGGCAACAAGGAGGGGCTGCGCTACAACGTGGGCTTCTCGGCGCTCGACCAGGACGGCATCATCATCCGTTCGAACTTCCAGCGCTACCAGGGCAAGGCCAACTTCACGCTGCCCATCTCGAAAAAACTCACGCTGAACGCCAACGCCAACTATTCGCGCACGGCGACCAACGGCGTGACCCCCACCACGGCGCAGACCACCTCGTCGTCGTCGGGCTGGCTGATGTACTCGGTCTGGGGCTACCGCCCCGTAACGCCTCCCGGGCAGGACATCCTCGACTCGATGCTCGACGAAGCCGTAGACGGATCGAACGACTACCGCTTCAACCCGGTGAAGACCGCCAAGAACGAATACCGCAAGACGCTGGTGGACTACCTCAACGCCAACCTGGCGCTGACGTGGAAGATCACCCCCGACCTGACGTTCAAGACCACGGGCGGCTACGTCCTGAACAAACGCCGCCGCGAGGAGTTCAACGGCAGCGAGACCTACACGGGCTACGCCGGCTCGCCCAGCGGCAAGGGCGTCAACGGCGCCATCTACTGGACCGACCAGACGAGCTGGTCGAACGAAAACACGCTCAACTACAAGAAGCGCCTGGGGCGCAGCCACAACCTCGACCTGATGGCGGGACTCTCGCTCCAGGGGCAGAAGAACACCTACGACGGCGTTGCGTCGACGCAGATCACCTCCGAGGAGCTGGGCATCGCGGGCATCCACACGGGCAACTACCAGAAGGTCCAGAGCAACTACTACGACTGGCGGATGATGTCGGCCTTCCTGCGCGCCAACTACAATTTCCGCTACAAATACTACCTGACCTTCTCATTCCGCGCCGACGGCTCGTCGAAATTCCCCTCCGACAACCGCTGGGGCTACTTCCCCTCGGCCGGCCTTTCGTGGAACTTCAACCGCGAGAACCTGCTGAAGAAGAGCGAGTGGATGAGCAACGGCAAGCTGCGCCTCTCGTGGGGCCTGACGGGCAACAACCGCACGCAGACCCCCTACGACTTCTATTCGCAGATCACCGTCAACCCGGGTTCGGGCAACTCGCTCGACTATGTGTTCGGCGGCGAGCGCGTGCCGGGCTACTACGTCTCGAACATGGCCAACGAGCGGCTCAAGTGGGAGACCACCGAGCAGTGGAACGCGGGTCTCGACCTCGGGTTCTTCGAGGACCGCATCAAGGTGACGGCCGACTGGTACGACAAGGTGACGCGCGACCTGCTGCTCTACGCCCTGCTGCCCGCCTCGTCGGGCTTCGAACAGGGGATGCTCAACATCGGCAAGATCCGCAACCGCGGCTTCGAGCTGACGCTCGAAACGGTAAACGTCAAGACCCGTCAGTTCCAGTGGTCCACGTCGTTCAACATCGCCTTCAACCGCAACCGGATTCTCGGGCTGGTCGACGGACAGAACACGCTCCAGAGTTCCGTATCGTGGGAGACGCGCTTCAACTCGCAGTTCCCCTACATCTCGCAGGTGGGTAAGCCCACGGGCATGATGTACGGCTTCATCTACGACGGGACCTACAAGGCCGAGGATTTCGATGACAAGGGCAACCTCGTCAGCGGCGTTCCCTCGTTCAAGGGCAACGCGATGCAGCCGGGCGACATGAAATACCGCGACATGAACGGCGACGGGGTCATCGACGACTACGACCGCACGATCATCGGCTGCGGACAGCCCCTCAACACGGGCGGCTTCGGCAACAACTTCAACTGGAAGAACTTCGACCTGAACATCTTCTTCGCGTGGAGCTACGGCAACGACGTGCTGAACGCCAACCGGCTGGTCTTCGAGTCGGGCTGGAGGAGCCAGACCAACCAGCTGGCCTCCTACGCCGACCGCTGGTCGCCGGAGAACCCTGCGTCGAACATTCCGCGCGTGAACGCCGTCGGCCGCGAGGAGTACTCATCGCGCGTGATCGAGGACGGTTCGTTCCTGCGGCTGAAGAACGTCTCGCTGGGCTACACGCTGCCGAGCCGTTCGCTGCGCAAGGCGGGCATCAGCCAGATGCGCGTCTACGTCTCGGCCGACAACATCTGGACCCTGACGGGTTACAGCGGTCCCGACCCCGAGGTATCGACCCGCAACTCGGTGCTGACGCCCGGATTCGACTGGTCGGCATATCCCCGCGCATTCGGCTTCACGGCCGGCGTAAACCTCACATTCTAACGGTTTAAACGCAACATTACGCCATGAAAATCAAAAGCATATTGAAACTGGGAACGCTGGCGCTGCTCACCGCCGCCCTTCCGGCGTGCAGCTTCCTCGACACCGATCCGCAGATCATCCCCGACGACGGCTACTACAACAGCGAACAAAAGCTGATCTACGGTCTGGCGGGCGTCTACGGCGTGCTGAACAGCGAAGCGCTCTACGGCAACTACTACTCGCTGCAAATCGCCAACGCCGACGACCTCTGCTACTTCAACAACTACAACAACAGCGAATCGCGTCCCGACCGCTACAACCACAGCGCCGGCACGGCGGCGATCTACGACACCTGGTCGAAGCTCTACGAAGGCATCAAGAACGCCAACCGCTACATCGAGGCCGTCGAAAAGACGGAGATCGACCCCGGGAAACTTTCGGTGGACATCGGGCTTTACATCGCCGAAGCGCGGTTCCTGCGCGCCTACTACCACTTCCTGCTGGCGCAGGCGTGGGGCGATGTGCCCCTGCGCGTCAAGGCGACCACCTCGCCCAACCCCAACGACGTGCAGATGGCCGCAACGCCGCAGGAGCAGGTGCTCAAATGGTGCGCCGACGAGATCGAAGCCACGATTCCCGACCTCTACGAGCCCATCGACAACACCCCCTCGCGCGTCAGCCAGACCGTCGCCCAGGGCATTCTGGCCCGCGTCTATCTCTTCATGGCCGGCGAGAGCGTCAAGCAGATCGACGGACTGGATAAAAAGGAGATGTACCGCCGCGCCGCCTACTGGGCCAACGAGGTGATCGCCTCGCACAAGCACGACCTGAACGAGAGCTACGAGGAGGTCTTCATCAACATGATCCGCGACCAGTACGACACGCAGTTCCACGAATCAATGTGGGAGGCCGAATTCCTCGGCGACCGCACCAGCGCGACCGACTGGACGAACGGCCGCATCGGCGACCTGATCGGCCTGCGTTCGCAGTCGGGAACGACCAACTACTCGGAGTGGGCCTGCAACTACTCCTACGGCTACTACAACGGCTCCTACACCCTCTGGCAGCTCTACTGGGAGAACGACCGCACGGCAGACGAAACGGCCAGCGCCACGGTCATCGACAAGCGGCTGACGTGGAACCTGCCGGGCTACAACTACCGCGGAATGAACAACCAGAAAATCTCGTACAAGAACAAGGCGGGTGAGACCGTGACGCGCTACTTGCAACAGACGCAGAGCATGTTCAAGACGCCGTGGGTCTACAACAACAATTTCGCCATGCCCGACATCGAGGGGCTGGACCAGACGATCGAGGACGCGTTCGACCCCGCCGATCTGGTTTACGACCCGACGGTGATGTGCGCCGTCCGCAACGCCGGCAAATGGCGCCGCGAGACGGTCTACGAGAAACAGATGTCGGCCAAGAGCCTCTACACGACGATCAACTTTCCGATCCTTCGCTACGCCGACGTGCTGCTGATGTACGCCGAGGCGATCAACGAATACGCCGGGGCGCCGGACGACCAGGCCAAGGATGCCATCCGGGAAATCCGCAAACGCGCGGGCGTCAAGACCGACGAGAGCCTGCTGGGCGACTACCGTTCGTTCCGCGACCTGGTGCGCAACGAGCGCGGACGCGAACTGGCTTTCGAGGGGCTTCGCAAGTGGGACCTGATCCGCTGGGGCACGTTCGTCGAGAAGATGCACAACGCCGGGACCAACCAGCCGACGGAGAACAAGTACCGCAACGTCAGCTATACGAACTATGCGTCGGCGAACTACGCCAACGTGACGGCACGCCACATCTACCTCCCGATTCCGACCAAGGAGCTGGCGGTGAACCACGCGCTCCGACAGAACCCCTTATGGTAAAACGCTTAATTGCAGAGCATACGATGAATACGAAACGAATCACATACCTCGCGGCGACGCTGGCCCTCGCAACCGCGGCAGCCTCGTGCGAACACGAAGAGATCTACGAGCCGCTGGAGTTCTCGGTGCGGCTGGCGCCGACGAACACCTACCGCACGGGCGACCCGGTGGTCTTCAACTTCAGCGGCAACGCCGACTTCATCACCGTCTGGACGGGCGACACGGGACACGAGTACAAGCACCGCAACCGCACGAAGGTCGACATCGCCGACATCGAGTCGTGCGAACTGGAGATCGAGATCAGCCAGCAGTACGGCACGCTGAACAACCTCGTCCTGTTTGCGGGCAACAAATTCGCGGGGCTGAACGGCAGCGACGCCGCCACCGACCGCTCCGTTGTCGAAGCCATTGCGGCGAACGACTGCGCCGACTGGACCAAACTGGAGTTCACGCCGAACAACGCGAACAAGTTCGAAACCTACACCTACGACATCACCCGGTTCGCCGACCGTTTTTCGTGGGGCATGCACCTTTTCTATCCGGACCCCAAGACCACGATGCGCACCTATCGGATCAATCCGAAGATCACGGTCAAGTTCAAGGGCCACGACACGCAGGTCTACAACTACCCGGACATGGAATTCGTCCCCTTCTCGCTGGCTTCGCAGCACGCCGACAACCCCTATATCCATAATGTATCGGGCAACGGCAACCTGAAATTCCAGGGCCGGCCGGGAGCGAACAACACCGCCAATATCGTCTTCCAGGGCTTCAGCGCCGGAGCTTTCCCCGAGATCGACCAGTGGGCCTTCATGCAGCCCGTCGCGCTCAACACGATCTCGCCCGACACGGGCCTGAACATCAAGGGCGTGACCGACGACCTGCCGAGCTACTCGTACACCTACACCGAGCCGGGGACCTACACGGTGACCTTCATCGTCGCCGGGGGCAACTACCAGGGACAGTCGGCGCCCGCTCCCTACGAGGTGACGTTCACGGTGATCGACCCGATCGAATAACCCGTCCGAAAGTTTTCGCAAGCCCGCCCTTCAGCAAGAAAGGCGGGCTTTTTCACAATATCCGGTTGCATTTCTGCGTTTTTTCCAGTAACTTTGGAGGTGAAACTTAACCTTTAACAACCAAAACCGAAACAACCTCATCGTATGAAGGCTGAATTACAGGAAATAGCGTCGCAGTTCGCGCTGGAAGGCGCTATCACGGCAATCGACTCGCTGGGCGAGGGATTCATCAACGACACGTTCATCGTCCGCACGGCGGGCGATGCGCCGGATTACATCCTCCAGCGCAAAAACAAGAGCATCTTTCCCGACGTTCCGGCCATGATGGAGAACATCCGCAAAGTGACGGATCATATCCGCCGCCGCGTCGCAGCCGCCGGGGGCGACCCCAGACGCGAGGCGATGACCGTGGTTGCGACCCGCGACGGAAAGCTCTATCACGTGGACGCACAGGGCGAATATTGGGCCGTTTCGGTTTTCATCAGCGACACGATCGCCTACAACAAGGCCGACTCCCCGGAACTGGCCCGCAAGGGCGGCGAAGGCATCGGGAAATTCCAGTCCCAGCTGGACGATTTCACCGAACCGCTGGCGGAGACGATCAAAGGGTTCCATAACATCCGCCACCGTTTCGGACAATGGGACGCCGCCCTGGCCCGCGATGCCGCAGGGCGCAGAATACACCTCGCGGAGGAGATCGGCTGGATCGAGTCGCGGCGCGCCGAGATGCTCTCTTTCTGGTCGAAGGTCGAGGACGGCACGATCCCCACGCGCGTGACCCACAACGACACGAAAATCAACAACATCCTCTTCAACAAGCAGGGCGAGGTGCTGTGCGCCATCGACCTCGACACGGTGATGAACTCCACGTCGCTCAACGATTTCGGCGACGCCATCCGCTCCTACGCCAACACGGGCGACGAGGACGACCGCGACCTTTCGCGCGTGGGCATGTCCCTCGAAATGTTCCGCGCCTATACCGAAGGCTATCTGTCGCAGCGGGCCGGACAGCTCAACCAGGCCGAAATCGACCACCTGGCATTCTCGGCCCGTTACATCACCTTCGAGCAGGTGCTGCGTTTTTTGATGGACTACATCGACGGCGACACCTATTACAAAACGAAATACCCCGAGCACAACCTCGTGCGCACCCGCGCCCAGTACAAACTGTTGCAAAGCATGGAAGAGCAGTACGGCACGATGTGCGAAATCGTACGGGAAACCGTCGCCAAATACAAATAAGGAATGGAAATTCGCAAGATAGCAGGCATCGCGCCCGACGACCGGGCCGCCGTGGACGAGGCATTCGCCGGAATCGAGCCGCTGCCGGTGGCGTGCTGCAACTGGCCCGCGGAATTTCCCTACGCCCCGGAAGTCAGCTTCCGGATGTTCCATACGGGCGACTGGCTGATGCTGCGCTTCGACGTTGCCGAACGTTACACGGCGGCGCTCGTCACGGAGGACAACGGCGAGGTGTGGACCGACTCGTGCGCGGAGTTCTTCATCGCACCCGACACAGGGATGTACTACAATTTCGAAACCACCTGCATCGGACGGATGCTGCTCGGGGCGCGCAAATCCCGGACCGAGGCCGAGCACGCCTCGCCCGAGGTGCTGGCGGGCGTGAAACGCTACACGACGCTTCCCTGCGGCGAGCCTTTCGCCGAGCGCGAGGGCGACAACCGCTGGTCGCTCACGCTGGCCATCCCCCCGCAGGCGCTTTTCCGCCATGCGCTGACCGACTGGAGCGGTCTCAAGGCCCGCATGAACCTCTACAAATGCGGCGACAAACTCTCGCACCCCCATTTCCTCTCGTGGCGGCCGATCCGGACGGAGAAACCCGATTTCCACCGTCCCGAGTTTTTCGGGGAGGTGACGTTCGAGAAGTGAAAAAGTGAAAAGCTGAAAGCCAAGAGACAATCCGGTCGCGATGCGACAACTGCGGGCAACAGGCGAGCGCAATCGCTTGCGAATTGCCGAGCCGCCACAGCAGTCAAGGCACGTGTTTTTGCGCCTTAAGTCCCCTCCCGAGGGAGGGATTTGGGGTGGGGTCAGACTTGTAAACGACGCCAACGGCGGCGACAACACGATCGGCAGCAAACCGACAGAGAGAAAGATTAACAAATTACATAAACGTATGAACAACAAGTATTCACTTCCCAAAGACGGCGGCCTGATTTCCGAATCGGCTCCGCGCGACATCATCCATCGTTACGAGAAGATCCACACCAAGGTCTACGAAAACGAGTACGAAGGCGTGCAGTACGTCGCCGACAACATCGTCAAGGCGATCCGCATGTACAACGAAATCCACTGCTCGAACGAGGTCTACGAGGAGTCGCAGCCCTTCGTGCTGGGCCTCACGACGGGCCGCACGCCGCTGGGTCTCTACCGGGAACTGGTGAAACGCCACCACGAAGGGCAGATCAGCTTCCGGAACGTCGCCGTTTACAGCCTCGACGAGTTCTACCCGATCCGGTCGACCGAACAGCAGAGCCGCAACTACCGCATCCACGAGGAGTTTCTCAACCATATCGATATCCTGCCCGAAAACATCCATATTCCCGACGGGACGGTGCCTGAATCGCGCATCTCGCGTTACTGCGAATCCTACGACCGGGCGATCAACCACATCGATCTGATGATTATCGGCGTCGGCGAGCAGGGGCAGCTCGGGTTCAACGAGCCCGGCTCCTACGAGAAGTCGCGCACGCGGCTGGTGCAGCTGACCTACAACACCCGCAAAATCCAGTCGGGCGCTTTCTTCGGGCTGGAGAACACGCCCAAGATGGCGGTCACGATGGGCATCGACACGATCATGCGCGCCAACCGCATCATCCTGATGGCCTGGGGCGAGGAGAAGGCCCACATCGTGCAGCGGGTCGTCGAGGGCGAGATCACGGATCAGGTTCCCGCCTCGTACCTCCAGGCGCACCAGAATATCGAGGTGGTGATCGACGAGAATGCCGCGCAGCTGCTCACCCGCGAGCAGACGCCGTGGATGGTGGGTCCCTGCGAATGGACGCCGAAATTCGTCCGCAAGGCCGTGGTATGGCTCTGCGGCGTGGTTAAGAAGCCCATCCTGAAACTCACCTATAAGGATTACATCGAAAACTCGCTGGGCGAACTGCTCGAACAGGGCCGCGCCTACGACCAGATCAACATCGACGTCTTCAACGACCTCCAGCACACCATCACGGGCTGGCCGGGCGGCAAGCCCAACGCCGACGACTCGACGCGCCCCGTACCTTCGTCGCCCTTCCCCAAACGGGTGATCGTCTTCTCGCCGCATCCCGACGACGACGTGATCTCGATGGGCGGCACGTTCATCCGCCTCGTGCAGCAAGGTCACGACGTGCACGTGGCTTACGAAACCTCGGGCAACGTGGCCGTGCACGACGACGTGGTGCTGCAAAACATCGACACGGCCCGCGAACTGGGCTACGGCAACCACTACGCCGAAGTCGAAAAGGTCATCGCCGGCAAGAGGAAGGGCGAACCCGAGCCGCGCCCGCTGCTCGACCTGAAAGGCGCCATCCGCCGCGCCGAGGCGCGTGCCGCCGTGCGCTCGTTCGGACTGAACCCCGACACCAACGCCCACTTCCTCAACCTGCCGTTCTACGAAACGGGCGGCATCAAGAAGGGCCAGCTCACGGAGAAGGACATCGAAATCATCGTCAAGCTGCTGCGCGAGATCAAGCCCCATCAGATCTACGCCGCCGGCGACCTTGCCGACCCCCACGGCACGCACCGCACCTGCATGGAGGCCGTGCTCGGCGCCCTCGAAGTCGTGAAGGACGACGAGTGGCTGAAGGAGTGCCACCTGTGGCTCTACCGCGGCGCCTGGATGGAGTGGGACCTCGGCATGGTGGACATGGCCGTGCCCCTGTCGCCCGACGAGCTGATTATGAAACGCCACGCCATCTACCGCCACCTCTCGCAGAAGGACATCATGCCTTTCCCGGGCAGCGATCCCCGCGAGTTCTGGCAGCGGGCCGAGGAGCGCACACAGAACACCGCGAAGCTCTACGACCAGCTCGGCATGGCCGAATACCAGGCTATCGAGGTGTTTGTGAAGATGTTTTAGCGCATCTTCACAAAAACTTCGATTAAAAAATGAAGCATTGAACATTAAAAAATCACCCCATGCGCTTAATCATTGAAAATACCCCCCAGCAGGTAGCCCAGTGGGCCGCCAATTACATCATCGCCCAGATCAAGAACAAGGAGCAGCACACCTCGTCGCCCTTCGTGCTGGGGCTGCCGACCGGCTCGACCCCGCTGGAGACCTACAAGGAACTGATCCGCCGCCACAAGACGGGCGAAGTGTCGTTCAAGAACGTCATCACGTTCAACATGGACGAGTATGTGGGTCTCCCCGAGGAGCATCCCGAAAGCTACCACTCGTTCATGTGGAACAATTTCTTCAAGCACGTCGACATCAGGCCGGAGAACGTCAACATTCTCGACGGCAACGCCGACGACCTGGCCAAGGAGTGCGCCGACTACGAGGCGCGCATCGTCGAGGCCGGGGGCATCGACCTCTTCATGGGCGGCGTGGGCGAAGACGGACACATCGCCTTCAACGAGCCGTTCTCGTCGCTCAACTCCCGCACGCGCCTCAAGACCCTGACGCAGGACACGATCCAGGTCAACGCCCGGTTCTTCGGCGGCGACATCTCGCTCGTGCCGAAAACCGCGCTGACGGTCGGCGTGGGCACGGTGCTGTCGGCCAAGAAGGTGCTGATCCTCGCCACGGGCCACAATAAAGCCCGCGCGGTGCGCCACGGCGTCGAAGGCTCCTACAACCACCAGTGGACCATCTCGGCCCTCCAGGTGCACCCCAACGGCATTCTGGTCTGCGACGACCCGGCCGCCGAGGAGCTGCGCGTAGCCACCTACCGCTATTTCAAGGACATCGAGCGCGAAAACCTGATCTCGAAATAAGCGCATTCCCGATACGAAGTCTCCCGCAGGGCCTGCCCTGCGGGAGACTTTCGCTTCCACGCCCCGGATACAGAACTCCCGGCGTCATTTTACGGCCGGATTATTTGCCGAATGCCGGAAAAATTTTATCTTTGTAGAGCATTGCTTATACGGATAAATCGTGGGAGCGTCACTCAAGGACATAGCCTGCAAGCTCAACCTCTCGAAAACGACCGTTTCGTGGGTCCTCTCGGGGCAGGGCGACAAAAAAGGGATCAGCGCGGAGACACAGAGCCGCGTGCTCGCCTGCGCCCGCTCCCTGGCATACGAACCGAACCTGCTGGCCCGAAGCCTCAACACGGGCGTATCGAAAACCATCGGACTGATCCTCCCCTCGATTTCGGCCACCTTCTTCGCCCACATCGCCGACCGGATCGAGTCGGAAGCCGAGCGGGAAGGCTACTCGCTGATGATCGCCGGTTCGAACTCCGAAACCGAACGGGAAAACGCCCTGATACGGCTTTTCAGGTCGAAAAAGGTCGACGGCATCATCATCGCCCCGGCCGACGCTTCGGGACGCGAGGTCGGCCGCCTTGCGGAGAGCGGCTGCCCGGTCGTGCTGTTCGACCGCGGCCTCGCGAAAACGGACGCCGGCTGCGTGGTGATCGACAACGAGGCGGGCAGCCATGCGCTGGTCCGTCATCTTGCCGCCCGGGGATTCCGCAAAATCGCCATCATCACGACCTTCCCCCACCTCCCGACGATGGAACTGCGGCACAGGGGCTACCTCCGCGCGCTGGCGGAAGCGGGACTGCACGCCGATCCCCGCCTCTACGGAGAGGTCGCCTATGCCGGCTACCGGCAGCACGTCTGCGATACGCTCGACCGCATTCTCGCCATGGTTCCCGACACCGACGGCTTTTTCTTCACCACGCATATCCTCGCCACCGAGGCCCTGCGCTATTTCCACGACCGGGGCATCGACATCAGCGACGGCCGTCTGGGGCTTGCCTGCATGCACGAAGACCCGCTTTTCCGCCTGGCCGCCCCCCGGATGAGCGTCGCCCGCTTCCCCGTCGAAGAGATCAGCGCCCACGCCGTGCGCCTCCTGCTGCGGCAAATCCGCGAAAGCCAATCGCCCGGCTCCGTCCGCCCGGCACCCGAATCGGTGGTGCTGCCCTGCCGCATGGAGTTCCGGGACGAATAAGCCCGTTCCGTCCGGACATCCCTCCCCCCGATACGAAAGACCCGCAAAACGATGAAGTCCTGCGGGTCTTTCTCCGGAAACTAATCTCTAAATTACTTCTCGGCAATCAGTCCGATTTCGTCGATACAGAAATAAGCAGGGCAGTTCAGATAATTGCCGCTCATATCGTTCGACTGAACCTTGAAACGAAGTTCATCCACCTCGCCCAGCGACGAACAATCGACCTTCACCCAGTCGGCGGCAATGTTTTCACCCTCAATGAGCGTCTGTTCCACGCTACCGCCCTCGGCATTTTTGAAATACCCCGTCACAACGACTTTGAACCAGTAATTCTCAACACGGCTGGTATATTGCGCAGCCACAGTCGCATTGGCCAGGTACAAATAGGCTACTTTGCGCGGCTCGGTAAATTCGACCTTCGGCGTATGGTAATTGTAAACCCCGTATCCATTGTCGTAAGCGATTGCAAACGTAGCACTTGCATTGGCACCGGCCGTCGCCCATGCTGAAAACCCGTCCTTACTGTAATCGGCCGAACCGCCGTTGCTCCTCTTGCTGAAGTTCTGCGAAAGGACGAATCCGCCCCAAACGTCGGAAGCCCCATAGGAACTGTATTTGTTATCAGTGAAATAAGACCCGAATCCAATCTTCTTATCAGCCGTCGTAAAGAGCAGACCGTCGAAATAAGTTCCGTTGAAATCCTCGTCCATCATATACTCCTTACCGCACAATACTTTGCTAAAGTCACCGCCGGCCCAGTCCCCGGCAATCGTAACATCGCGCAATTCAACGGGCATTTCAGCCGCATCGAGCATTCCTTCGCTCGTTTCGAACGAAATCACCTCAAATTCCGGATCGGGTTCGCTCACATGCACGGTACAGGTTGCCGACACCGAACCGTATGTCGCCGAGATTTTGGCGGTTCCGGCAGCCACGGCCGTCACAAGACCCGATTCGGAGACCGTCGCGAACTCCTCGGCATCCGAAGACCACACCACGTCGTCGGTGGTATTCGCCGGCGCCGGCGTTGCGGTGAGTTGCAGGGTTTCGCCGACTGCAAGTTCTTTTTCCGTACAATCGAGCACAACCGCAGTCGCAGGGACGCGGGAATCGCCGTCATCGTCCGAGCAGGCGGCCAAAGCGCAGGCCGCAAATGCGAAAAGCAAAAGTTTTTTCATCGTTCGTCTGATTTTAAGTATATTCGTAAAATAAAAAATCCGGTCCCGGAACCTCCCGGAATCGAACCTTTTTCACGTCCATACCCGTATTTCAGCCACGAAATACCAAGACTTGCGATGCTCCGTTCTCCGCAGACACACCCCGAAAAAAGATTCTTCCTCGTCGGGAAGCTGCAAGGCAGGTCTTCTGGCTCGTCCCTGCCGCAACGCCTTCCCGGCCCCTTCGGGCCAGTGGCTTTCAGCGTGTCGCGGCAACTCTCGGAACTTACAGCAGCGGGAACTGCTGCCGATTTTCACGGCATTCCCATTTAATCACACGGGGCCTTGCCCGGCCCTTTGTGAACCATTGCGGTGCAAATTTAGGAAATAAATTCGTATCTTTGCCTCCGCAAACATAAAATTCGCAAAAAATTATGAAGCACGCATACGTATTCCCGGGCCAGGGCGCCCAGGCCGTCGGAATGGGCAAAGACCTCTACGACAACGTTCCGGCTGCGAAGGAACTCTTCGAGAAAGCCAACGAGATCCTCGGTTTCCGCATCACCGACATCATGTTCGCCGGTACGGACGAAGAACTGAAGCAGACCCGCGTCACCCAGCCCGCCGTATTCCTCCACTCGGTGATCATGGCCAAGGCGCTGGGCGTGAAGCCCGATGCCGCCGCCGGACACTCTTTAGGCGAATTCTCGGCCCTCGTGGTCGCCGGAGCGCTCTCGTTCGAGGACGGTCTGAAGCTCGTTTCGAAGCGCGCCATGGCCATGCAGGCCGCCTGCGAGGCGCAGCCCGGAACGATGGCCGCCATTCTCGGTCTGGAAGACAAGGTCGTGGAGGAGATCTGCGCGTCGGTCGACGGCGTGGTCGTCGCCGCCAACTACAACTGCCCGGGCCAGCTGGTGATCTCGGGAGCCGTGGAGGCCGTAGACGCCGCCTGCGAGAAAGCCAAGGCCGCCGGAGCGCGCCGTGCGCTGCGCCTGCCGGTGGGCGGAGCGTTCCACTCGCCGCTGATGGAGCCTGCCAAGCAGGAACTCGAGAAAGCCATCGCCGAAGCGCCGTTCCAGACGCCCGTATGCCCCGTTTACCAGAACGTCGACGCCAAGCCCTATACCGATCCCGCCGCCATCAAGGCCAACCTGATCGCCCAGCTGACGGCCCCCGTGCGCTGGACCTACATCGGGCGCAACATGCTCTCCGACGGCGTGACGGAATTCACCGAACTCGGCCCCGGCAGCGTGTTGCAGGGACTCATCCGCAAGGTGGACCCCAACACAGTCGTGGAATCGAAATCGACGCTGTAAAACAAAAAGTTTCGCTTAAAAATTAACGCCCTGAAAATCAGGGCGTTAATTTTTTTACCCCTCATTTTGAAACAAAATTTATTAAATTTTATTAAAAACTTATTGCATTTATTAAAGATAGTGTATATATTTGCAGAGTTAGTTAAAAATGAGCCTGGAAGGATGACATCACTTACCGAATTTTTCAACAAACACGAAGACGACGCCCTGAAGGGCATTACGCACAAAAACAGCATCATCAAGCGCAACATCATCGCGCACATGGCTGTCAACGGAGAATGCACGCTTTCGGAGCTTACCAAAGAGCTTCACATCAGTGTCCCCACGATCACCAAACTGGTTCAGGAACTGGTCGACGAGAACATCGTGACGGACCTGGGCAAGGTGGAAACCCCGGGCGGACGGCGCCCCAACATCTTCGGCCTGGCCAACTCGGCAATCTATTTCGCCGGGGTGAACGTCGGTCGTGACAACATGCGCTTCCTGATCACCGATCTGCAAAACAACATCATCAAAGAGGAGAACGACTTCACGTTCGAGCTGCTCGACCGTCCGCAGTGCATCGAGCGCATCTGCTCGGGCATCGAGAACTTCATCGCCACATGCGGCATCGACCGGGGCAAGATTCTCGGGCTGGGCGTCTGCATGACGGGACGCGTGAACCCCGACACGGGCCGCAGTTACAAATACTTCACGTCGAGCGAACAGTCGCTGCGCGACTTGCTCGAAGAGCGCGTCGGCATCCGCGTACTGCTGGAGAACGACACCCGCGCCCGCTGCTATGCGGAATACACGTGCGGCAAGTCGAAGGACGAGAGCAACGTGCTCTACCTGCACATGGGGCGCGGCGTGGCAATCGGAATCGTCGTGGACGGGCAGCTCTACTACGGGAAAAGCGGGTTCGCCGGTGAGTTCGGACACATCCCGTTTTTCGACAACGAGATCATCTGCTCGTGCGGCAAGAAGGGATGCCTCGAAACCGAGGTTTCGGGCATCGCCATCGAGGACAAGATGTGCCACCTGATCCAAAAGGGCGTGAACACCATCCTCAAGGAGAAATACGACCAGCAGAAGACCATCCACATCGACGACATCATCACTGCGGCGAAGAACGACGACAACCTTTCGATCGAACTGATCGAGGAGGCGGGCGAGAAGGTCGGCAAGGCCGTGGCTTTCCTGATCAACACGTTCAACCCCGAGACAGTCATCGTCGGCGGCAACCTCGCGGCGGCGGGCGACTACATCATGCTGCCGCTCAAATCGGCGACGAACAAATATTCGCTCAACCTGGTCTACAAGGACACCAAGTTCCGCGTGTCGAAGATGACCGAGAACGCCAACGCCTGGGGCGTGGCCATGCTGATCCGCAACAAGATCATCGGATTGTAATGAACATCGAGGGCCGCACCATCCGCCTGCGGGCCGTGGAGCCGGGCGATGTCGACCTGATGTACGAGTGGGAGAACGACTGCGACATCTGGCCGGTCAGCGGGACGACGGAGCCGTTCTCGCGTCATCAGCTGGAGCGCTTCGTCGAACGGCATCAGGACATCGTCGGGGTGATCTGCGACGGACAACTGCGGCTGATCATCGAGACGCTGTTGAGTTCCAAGCCGGTCGGGGCGATCGACCTGTTCGAATACGACCCGATCCACCGCCGGGCAGGCATCGGCATCCTCATCTACGAACAGAGCGACCGGGGACGCGGCTACGCCTCCGACGCCGTGGAAACCCTCTGCCGCTACGCACACGATACGCTGCGCGCGCATCAGCTGTGGTGCAACGTCGGTGCCGACAACGAAGCGAGCCTGCGCCTGTTCCGCAGCGCGGGATTCACCGAGATCGGCGTCAAACGCGACTGGCTATGGCGGCCCGACGGCTATCACGACGAGGTGATGCTGCAAAAGATATTCGACTGAAACAGCGGACCCCGTCGGGGTTCGGGATTATAATGATGTAACAACTTGATAAATCAAGTTGTTACATTTTTGTATAAGATAATAGGTAACGAGAAAGCAACGGTTTATTTTCAACTTCTTGCACTCAAATACTGTATTTCAAATAACCTATCACAAAATACGAAAAATTTTGGGGATAGGCAAATTAGACAACGTATCGAAAAAAGCATGTTTTTTATACGACATTTGTTGTAAAAAATCTCAATATTACTAATGAAAGTTAAGAATGGTCACTCTATTTATAGTACCATTAAAAAAGTCTAACTAATATTGTAACAAAGGTAACGCATTACCCGGTGTAACTTCTCAACAAGAAGAGTGGAGATTTCGAAGCCTCGACCGGAATCGGATTGGCAATAGACGTATACTGAAATTGAGTAAAGACCAACCGGATTTTGACATTTGTCCGCAGAAGCTTCGATTTGAGTCGCGACGCTTACAAGGGTTTTCTCTGGTAACCTGTTTTATCGTCGTATCAAGTAGGATGATCAGTGGCGTGTGAGTAGGTTGAGAGACGATTGAAAGGTAAGGTTATGAAACATATCACTATAACTTTATAGGTAGAATCAAGAGTATCCTGTTCTATCCTTTGAAATCATCGGTTGAGAGATGTTTTAGACAAGACGATAAATTAGCTTTTGTCCAAGTTTCTATAGTCCGAACTGTAAAGAATTCAGCTTCGTTTGTTTTGTTAAAGTAGGAATTTTTAGAATACAGAATTGCATGCCTGAATATCTGTCCGGAAGAAATCACTCGTCATCCTTATTCAAGGAATAAAGTAATGCTTCAGTAAATTTCGTGCGATCCTTCTTGCATTCCAAGACACGGCATTTAACATCGGTTGGATTACCGAATTTAATATGTAATGTGTCCTCAAAAACTCGAACGACCAAATTGAACAGAGCTGCCGAACTATCTGCCAGAGCGAAAGGTGGTAAAGCCATCCGATCGAGTTTGCAAAGTATCTTCGAAACACTGATTGCCGAATACTCTTTCGACCAATAAAGCGGCAATGAAATCGGAACTTTATCCATGATAAAATGTTCTTGCAAAGTTCGCAATTTGATCTGTGTATAACTTAGTATTCGTCAAGCTGTCTTTTTATCCGTTGGATCACATAGAGTTGCAATAATTGGAGTGAAATCGTGGAAATGTAGATCTAATTTTTCTGCAGTAGGGATATCCCTGTAGATATTTTGATTAGTATTTGAAAAAATGGAATCTTTGTCAATATTTCCACATATGCATTTAATTCATAAGCATTCGATAAATTGTATCTTTTTGACAGAATTTGTCATGTTTGCAGCATATCAGTAGATAAAAAGGTCACTTAAGATACGTTTATGCCGTGGAATTTTCATCACTTGTTAAAGGTATCTTCTGAGGTTTCTATTGCTCAATTCATTTTGAGGCATTCTGGCAAAAATATCTTCATCCATAGTTTCAGCACTTGTGGTCTTGCGGCCTTTCGAAAAAGCCATAAATCATATATCCATCACTTTAGTCCCCTCCTAGTAGTCTTCCAGAAGTTTTTTGTCAGACGACCGTTACGGGAACTTGTATATGGTGGGAAAAAGATTTTCTGGCACAGCATTGCAATTCACCACATGTAATTCTTTACAGCACAGAGTTTCTTATCGTCAATAACAGGCCCTATACTTTCTGCCTGAATTTCATCCCGCAAACAGCCACAACGATTTAAGTTATACATAGTGGCAAGTCTGGCGTTGAGCGTCAAAATGATGAGCGAGACTACCGGTTTCTGGTATTTTTAATCACCCAGTAAGAAGCAGTTTGGTAGAGATACTTGTTGGGATAATGTTGGTGGTCACGATCTAAACCAGAGATAGAACGCTTGTAATACAGTGCTGTATTACAAGCGTTCTATCTCTGGAAAGTAATCAATTTAGTATTGAAGCTATTCGGAGATCAGCTCTAAATTGATATTGCTGGAATATAAATCACCCTTACGCATAAGTATAAAGCTGATTACCTGCCATTTTTTTATAGTTTTTTGACAGTTTAAACGACATTTCGAATTTTCTATCTATTTTCGACCATCAACATCATATCTTTTGTGGGTTTAATTAAATGAATTCGCCTTTGGGAAAGACTCGCAATTCCTAATGCTTACATCGGATACGGTAATATTGATGTGAATTGAACCCGAATTCTCGTAGACTCGCAGTCAGACTTATCCCAGTATTTTACTGGAGGGCCCTATCAATGCTCTTTTATTTAGCATACTTTTTTGTTCAATGGGAAGTTGAAATTGCGAGTGGAAATATTGGGTTCATTCAGATACTTACAAATCACAAAAGTTATAAAAGATAAAAAACAATATGATATGGGAAAGCTTGTAATTTATACAGAAAAATCAAACATAGAAATTATTTTATTCCGTGTTTCTGCAATATTCGAATAATTTGTGGCTGAACTTTCTTCAGCATCCGTTCGAACCCGAGGTCCGTGGGGTGTACGCCGTCGACGGTCGCCTCGTGGTCGTCTCCCAGCTCCATGCCGGGATTGATGAACCAGATGTTTTTGTCCGTTTCGAGGATTTTCTCCATCCCTTTCCGGGCAGCTTCCCGCTTAGCGTCTTCGAAAGCCCGTTTTTTCAGGTCGAAGTTTCCGCTTTCGCGCACCTCCGTCTGGAGGAAGATCAACGGCGTCGTGGGATGGCTTTCGCGGATGCGCCGGACGAACCCTTCCAGCCGCTCGTCGATCTGTTGGGCCGACGGGTTCGAAAAGGTGTCGAACAGAAAGGCGTCGGCCCGGGTCTCCGCGGCGATGCGCGCGAAGAATGTATCGAGCTTGCATTGCCCGCTGGCCCCGAGGTTGATGAACCCGAATCCCAGGGTGCGGCCCAGGCGTGCGGCGTAGGCCATTCCCGGACGGCTAGCCGAAGTGCCGTGCGTGATGCTCGACCCGATCACCACAATCCGGTGGCGGAAGGGGTCGGGAGCGGCTTCCAACAGCGCACCTTCGTCGGTTCCGATTTCGAGGGCGGCGATCTCGTCGTGCAGCGGGAGGTAGAGCAGGCACTCCTTCATCGTCGTATCCATGTGTTCGACGACGGGGGCTTCGTGCTGCGTTCCGGATTTGCTCGGCACACCGACTCCGGCGAAGACCCATTTGCCGTCGCGGCGAATGTAGAGGTCGAGCCCGCGCTGGGCGATGAGCGTCGAATTGGCTCCGGGGAGTTGGTTGACGGTGGTCCACCGGGCGCGGATGTTGCGGCTGTCGGTGCGGAACACCACGGCCAGCCCCGTGGAGTAGCGGTAATATCGCGTGACTGTCGGGGTCAGCTCGGGATAACGGGCTACGTCTATGCGCTGAAACGCCGGGCCGCCCGGCTGGGCTTTGTTGACGATCGTGAGACTTGCCGCATCCGTGTATTTTACCGGAGCGTTTTCTGCGGCGGCCATTGCCGGCATCAGCAGGCAAAGGAGCAGGTATGTCAGTCTTTTCATGCTTCTGTCTTTTGTTTTCGGTTCATCAGCGGCAGCAGGAAGGAGATGACGGACGCCGCGATCCAGAACAGGGCGACGGGTCCGAAATCGTAATGCTTCGCACCGTCCGTGGCGACGGTGATGTGCGAGTCGATGAGCCATCCGGACGCCACGTCCTGAATGCCCGCGGCGATGTAGGAGGCGATTCCCACGACCCCGAGCGCGGCTCCCGTGGCCTTGCGGGGTACGATATCCACGGCCATCAGTCCTCCGAGGAAGCAGATCAGCACGCCGATTGCTATTCCGAAGAGCACCATCGAGAGAACGTTCACCCACATGGCATTTCCTCCGTAGAGGAACAGGACCAGCGCCAGGGAGTTCAGTATGCCGAACAGCAGGGCGGGAATCTTTCGGTCACCCTTGAACAGCTTGTCCGAGAACCACCCGGAGAGCACGGTTCCGAGAATTCCCAGCAGTGCGTTTATCGAGACTACGGAAATCGCCTCTACATCCGAGAATCCCTTGGCCTCCTGGAGGAACAACACTCCCCATCCGTTTATGGCATATCGGGATATGTACATGAATGCGCTTGCCGCCGCCAGCACCCATACGGCCGGGGTGCGGAGCACTTGTTTTTGAATCTCCCGAACGGATTTGTCCGCTCCCGGCGCTGGTTTCTCGTGGGCCAGGGCCTCTACGGGCGGCAGTCCTTTGGATTCGGGGGTGTCGTGAAGCCAGCACAGGACGATGACAACGCCTATTGCACCTGCAAGTGCCGATCCGAAGAACCCGGCCTGCCAGCCTGCGAATGTCACGATGGAACCCACGAAGAGGAACGAGAAGAACTCCCCGAGGTTATGGCTTGCGGAGAAGAATCCGTAGTAGGTTCCCCGTTCCCGGAGGGGATACCACCGCGAGAGGGATATGATGGCCGGGGGCGCTCCCATGGACTGCGCCCATCCGTTCAGTCCCCACATGACGGCGAATGCCGCGAATATCACGGCCGTGGGAACTACGGAATGCGCCAGCCCCAGCAGTCCCATCAGGGCGTTTGCGGCAGCCGAGACGATGAGTCCCGTGGCCATGAAGCGTTTGATGTTGCAGTAGTCGGCGATGAATCCGTTTACGAACTTTCCGACGGCATAGGCGAAGAGCAGGGCCGATCCGATGACGCCCAGCTGGGACGCGTCGAGGGATCCGCTGTCGAGAATGGGCTTCTTCATGACGTTGAGACTCGTGCGGCAGACGTAGTAGAGGCTGTATCCGAGCGTCGCGGCGACGAACGCTTGCAGGCGCAGACGTCGGTAGTACTTCGAGCGGGCGTCGTCGTCCATCTCGCGCCCGGGGGCGGGAGGGCTGATGCGGTAGAAGTCGGTGATGCGGCTCATGGGGTCAGTCGTGCAGTCCGCGTGCGCGGAGGTAGGAGATCAGCAGTTCGGGACGGTCGGTCTGGATCATGGTGGCGCCCATATCGACGAGTTTGCCGTAGACGGCCGCCGGGTCGCCTTCGAAGGCCGCATCGTCGCAGAGACCTCCGCAGAGCGACGGCCACAGGGAGTTCACCCAGAGTTTCGAGCCGCCGGCCACCACTTTTTTCATGCAGGCTTCGACTGCGGGGGTGTATTCCGACCAGCAAACCTCGTAGGCAAGGGGTACGGTGTCCGTGCCGAGGTATTCGGCGAAGAGCGCCTGCCCTTTGGGTTTGAGGATGTCGATGATGGGCATGTACATCATGTTGTGCTCGTAGCGGGAGAACTTCGCGGCGACGTCTGCGACGGGGCTTTTGCCTTTGATGAGGAGCTGTCCGGTGACCCCGAGTTCCTCGGAGAGGCGCTGCACGAGGTCATAGTACTGGTAGCCCTTGTCGATATTGACCACGATGCGGTCCTTGCAGAGCTCCAGCGCTTCACGAAGCGTCGGCATGCGGTGCGACGTGGCCACGCCGTGGCCCGATTTGAGGAAACACCGTTGGATGGAGTCGTAGGGGATTTCGGCGATGAGACCTTTGCCCGTCGTCGTGCGGTTCAGCGTCCGGTCGTGGCAGACCACCAGCACGCTGTCGGAGGTCAGCGCAAGGTCGATCTCAACGATGTCGGCCCCCATGCCGATCACCGACTCGATGGCCGCCAGGGAGTTCTCGGGCCAGTTGCGCCAGTCGCCCCGGTGGCAGGCGACAAGCACCTTTTTCGAGGCGGGGTTGTGAATCTCCGAAACGACCCGTTCGGCACGGGTGCCGGGGGCGGATTCGGTGTGTGAACAGGAGGTTTGTAAAAGCAGCAGTCCTGAAAGAAGAATAAGCAGTTTTTTCATGGATTGTTTGGATTGAAGGCAATAATAATGTTAAATATATAGTAAGAAAAATCGTGTATTCGCGTGGACATACACGATTTTCTGTTGGAATCCGCTTCGTGTTACCAGTTCATCACGCGGACTTTATAGACATCCAGGTCGGGAACTTTGATCGTTCGTGTCTCTGTCGAGGCGTTCTTGTCCGTGGAGTAGCGGATGGTCTGTGTCGACCAGCTTTGCGAGCCCTCGGGGTTGGTGGAATCCGTGTACCACAGTTCGCCCGTCTCGTCGTTGTAGTTAATCGATTTGATAGCTGTCGATGCGCTGAAGAGCATCATTTCGGTAAACCGGTTGGCGCCGATGTCGTAGAGATAGGCCCGGCGTCCGCCGATGCAGAGCGTGTTCGAATTGACGTAGCTCATGTCGTGCAGACCTCCCTGGGGCGTCTGTACGGTCTTTTCCAGTTCGAGCGACGGGGCTGCCGTCTCCCAGTCTTTGAGTTTGTAGATCTGGAGGCTCTGGCCGCCGATCGCATAGAGGCGCTGGGTCGTTTCGTTCCACACGACGCCGTGCGCCGAGCCGAGCGCCGACTGGTAGAGAATCCGGTTGGGCTGCGAGATGTCGTAAAGTTGTATAGAGTTATTCCCAGAACTTTCGCCTCCGGAACAAGCCACGACGATGCGGTTGCCGGGCAGCAGTTCCGCCGAGTGGGCGTTGGGAGTCGCCGTAGTGTGGAACAGCACCTCCTTCGTGGCGATGTCGAGCAGCACGCACCAGTTGTAGGAGCTGGTGCACAGGAGTTTCTTGCCGTTGTCCACCGGCTTGCAGTCGTCGAGGTGGTTGCAGCGGCTCTTGTCCAGCCCGAGCACGGCGGCGGCTTCGGTCGCGTCCCAGCTCCATGTGACCGCATCCTTGTAGGTGGTTTCGTTGGCCAGCCCGGCGTCGATCATGTAGACCATGTTGTCGCCGCAGAAGACCAGTTCGGTCACGAAACTCGAACGGGCGTCGTCGGTGTCGTGCTTGCCCCCGGCCTCCAGGGTCACGGGCTCCGTCTTCCCGACCGAGAACGAATTACCGTCGGTGTCGGTGAGGGTCACGGTGTAGCCCTGCGACAGGGCCACGGGGGCGATCATTACGGGTATCAGCTGCGTCTCTTTCGAACAGTCGAGGGGTGCGGGCAGCGTCACGGTGATCGTCTGAGCCGATGCCGATGCCGACCAGTCGTCGATGCCGATCGTGAGCTCTCCGGCGATCCCTTCGCCGCCGTTGGCCTTTACGACCGCCTTGCTGACCGAGTAGTTGCCCTTTTTAACGCTGACGTACATCGTGCAGAAGAGATTCGTGAGCTCCATGCTGCAACCCTCGTAGGTGTTGAGCCGCGCCGTGGCCTTGCCGGCGAGAATCGGGGCGACGGAACCCGTCTGCGCCGTGGGAACGACGGTTTTCAGCGTGCCGTTCTCACAGCGGAGATCGGCGTCCGAGGGCCAGAAAGCGACGACCGTCGAAGCGGCGTGCTGCGGCGCGCTGAGCGTGAAGAGAAAGAGCGATTTTTGCGATCCCGGCTGGATCGGCGCCGCATAGACGGCCTCCGGGACGCTTTGGTCTGCGGCGAACAGTCCGGCCTTGTCGTTTCTGCCCCAGGTGGGCAGCGTTGTCGCTCCCTTGTCGTTGTAGTATTTCGACAGCGTCAGGGTGGTTTTCGAAGAGAGTTCCCGGGGCGAGTCGTCGTCGTTCGAGCAGCCCGCGACGAGGAGTCCCGTTCCGGCGCAGAGCAGCAGAACCCGGAACAGGCGGAGTTTTAAGCTATTCATAATTTCAAATCTTTTGTGTCGCATTTTTATTGAGATCTTAAAATAAAACGAAACAAGTTCTTACCGGATAATGATCCGAGATATAAGGAGCACCATAATTTTCTTTCAGAGTTTGGAAAATGCTTGCCACGCATCCGTTATCATAAAAGATATGGTCAAGTTTACGGGTTCCAGATGTTTTGTAGCCGTTGTATGTGGCTTCCTGATCTGTGACAGGAGCAGTCGCACGGGCATCTTTCATTACTTGGTGCAACGGATTGAAACAACTCTCATCGGTATCCGAATTGAAATCAGCAGTAAGAAATACCGGAAGTTGTTCTGAGTTGACCTCCTCTATTTTATTTATAATTAATTTGATAGATTCTTTTCGAGCCACAGTGCCGGAGTTGTCGAGATGCGTGTTGAAAAAATAGAACCGCTTGCCGGTTGTTTTTTGTCTGAATAACGCCCATGTACAACTTCGGTTGTAATTGGCATCCCAACCCTTCGAGGGTATGTTAGGCGTTTCTGACAGCCAAAAAGTTCCTTTATCCAGCATTTCGACTATTGATGTCTGGAAAAAGATGGCCATACACTCTTCAGAGGCATATGTTTCCGTTTTGGGAGGTGCTTCACCGGTATCGCGTCCTAATCCGTACCAAGCATATTCCGGGCACTGTTTTGCCAAATAAGTGATTTGATGGGGTTGTGCTTCTTGTAAACCCATTATGGTCGGCTGTTGCCTGTTTATCATCGTTATGACGGCTTGTTTACGATTCTTCCAGATGTTGTCTCCATCGGAGGGGTTGTCGACACGGATGTTGAAAGAGATGGTTTCGATGACATAAGGCGAACGGGCCTCGTCAGCATCAGCCTTGCCGCCGGCTGTCAGCGTGATTGGCTTGTCCGATGAAACAGTATATGAAATCCCGTTAATGTCATAGATGGTCACGGAGTATCCTTGCGACAGGGTTACAGGCGCGAGCATAACCGGGATCAGTTTGATCTCAGCCGAGCAGTCCAGCGGTGTGGAAAACTTTACGGTAACACTCTTTTCCGATGCGCAAATAACACCGTCCTTAAGCCTGATTGAAGTTTCTCCGGCGATGGCTTCCCCGCCGTTGGCCTGTATAACGGCTTTGGCAATTGCATGGCTTCCCCAAACAGGTATATACATGGTGTTGAACAGGTGTTTCAACTCCATGTGCAACCCTTCGTAAGAGTCGATGCGACCTGTTGTTTGTCCGATCAGAAGTGGAGCGACGGTTCCTGTCTGCGTTGTGGGTATCGTCGTTTTCAATATGTCGTCCTCATATATGAGATTCGCATCGGCTGGGTAGAAAGCCACTAATGTTGCATTGCTATGTTTCGGGGCCTTGAAATTGAGCAGAAAAAGCGATTTCGGCGATTGTGTCTGAATTGGGGAGATGTTGATCTTCTGCAAAAAGTTGTCCCTGATGACGAAAATGCCGGCCTTATCGTCTTTTGTCCATGGATGAAGCGTTGTTTCTCCTTCGTTGTTGTAATATTCTGACTGGGTCAGGGTGATTTTTGCGGCTAATTCGATGTATTCCGAGGAATCGTTATCGGAGCAGCCCGCCATGAAATATGCGGTCATTCCGAATCCTATTCCGAACCATATTGATTTTCGAATTTTATTCAATGAAAAGCGTTTCATTGTTCAACGTTTTTTATTTTATTAAGAATGACTTTGCTGCAGGTTTTCATGACGTTTCCGGAGGTAAGGTTTCCTGCGGCGTGCCGGCCTGCTCCCCGCAGGCGGCTCCCGAAAGAGCCGCTGCGAGGATCAGCAGTTTGTTGATTGTTCGTATCATCGGTTATCGTTGGATTAAGTATTCGTTTTCATGTCCCAGTACGACCTGTTCGGCGACGCTGCGCAGGTAGGCGGCCTTCGATGCCTCGATGCCGCAGTCGGCGGGCGAGCTGCCGAACGCCTCCCCGTAGAGCACGAGGTAGTTGACGCAGGCTTTCAGGTAGGCGCCGTAGACCGACTGGTGCTTATTGTCGGTGTGGTAGAGGTTGATGCCCGAAGAGCCTTCGCGCACGATACGGAACGCTTCGCCGATCGGCGATATCCACGTTCCGGCGGCTTTTGCCATGGCACGTGCACCCTTGGCATTGTAGTTTTCGAAAGTCGCGAAGTCGGTGAATCCGCCGTAGCTGCTGGCCGAGAAGGTCCAGGTCTGTTCGAGAATGACTTTGCAGGAGGCCGATTTCGCCCGAATTTTGTCCGCCAATGCCGTGCAGTTGGCAGCTATTGACGCCGTGCCGTCGCGTCCGTAGGTCGCGGGATTCTGGCTCTGGTCCTGAATGAAGGCGTAGTCGTAGCCTCCGATGTCGATGGCGTCGGTCGAGAACGACAGCCCCAACTGCTGTCCGAAATTCTGCGAACCCTTGAAATGCCCCTTGACATTGAGATAGTGGCCTTCGTTCCAGGCGATCTCTTTGAGCATCCACGCCGGGTTGCTGTAATAGGAGAACGAGTTGCCGAGGCAGAGCACCTTTTTCGTGTCGCCCGGGACCGCCGTGCCGAGGTTCTGGACATAAGAGCCCGAGAACCCGAATTGGGGTAATTGACTTGCTGAGTCGTCAGCCGAAATGTCTTGTGTACCACCCGTGCAGGTGTAAGGACCCACAGCGCGGCAGCGGATCTGCACCGCACCCTCGACGGGATCGGTGAAACGGATGGTCTGCATGATGCTGGCGTGCTGGTAGTTGGTTCCTGTGGCCACGCCCGAGCACTTGTAGGAATAACGGATCGAGGGGTCCTCGGGTGCGGTGAGCAGGTCCTCTTCGACGCTCTTCCAGACACCTCCGTCGAGATACTCCACGATGAAGTATTTGGGCGAATTGGCTTCGCCGGCCATCGTGGCGTCGAACTCTACGGCCGTACCGGCTTCGAGTCGCCTTACGGGCAGGGTGTAGAGCCAGTAGTCACCTTCGACCATTGTCGAGACGGAGGGACGGTATGAATTGACCGTGCGGGTGAATTCACGCCCGACGTTGGCCTCGCCGCGTACGACGGATATACAACCCGAACTGCCCGAGGTCGACGGAAGCATGTTCGAAGCGCTCCACGAGGAGTTGTACTGTCCGACAGTCGATGCCGAGAAGATCCACTGGCTCGGGAAGGCCGGGCCTGCCATCAAATCAGTGTCGAGCTTGCCTCCGGCCTCCAAGGTCACCGGTTCTGTTTTTTTGATTAAAGCTATATCTTCGCCTTTGGAATCGTAGATGGTCACAGTATACCCTTGCAAGAGTGTCGCAGGGGCGATCATAACGGGTATCAGTTGTGTTTCCTGTGAACAATCCATGGGGGTGGGCAGTGTTACAGTGATCGTCTGTTCTGATGCTGATGTTGACCAGTCATCGATGTCAACGGTGAATTCCCCTGCAATTGCTTCGCCGCCGTTGGCCTTTATGACCACTTTGCTGACTGAATAGTGGCCTTTCTTGACGCTGATATACATCGTGCAGAAAAGGTTTTTCAGTTCCATACTGCAACCCTCGTAGGCATTGAGTTGTGCTGTGGCCTTGCCGACGAGAATCGGGGTGACAAAACCCGTTTGCATCGTAGGGATGACAGTTTTTAACGTGCCGTTTTCACAGCGGAGATTGGCATCCGAGGGCCAAAATGCGACGATCGTCGAAGTTGCATGTTGCGGTGCGTCGAGCGTGAAGAGAAAGAGCGATTTTTGTGATCCCGACTGGATCGGTGCTGTATAGACGGCTTCCGGAGCGTTTTGGTCCGTAACGAACAGTCCGGCCCTGTTATTCCTCTCCCAGGCGGGCACCGTTATTGTTCCTTGCTCATTGTAGTATTCCGTTAGCGTTAAATTGGTTTTCGAAGCGAGTTCGCGGGACGAATCGTCGTTGTCATTAGAACAACCCACGGCGAGTAATCCTATTCCTGTGCAGAAAAGTAGCAAGCCTCGGAGCAAATAGAATTTTATTATGTTATTCATATTTGTGGCATTTGATTGGGTTATTTTTTCATTTTGCCGAGAATAACCTCTTTGTAGGCTTTTACGACATTTTCGGGCGTAGCGTTCACCCCGGCGCGGACTTCGTGCATGAAAACTCCCTTGTAGCCGGAAGCCTGTAGGCGGCGGAGGAAATCAGGCCAGTCGATGACGCCTTCGCCCGGCAGCCAGTGACGTTCGTCCTTGCGGTCGTAGTCCGAAGCGTGGATCGTGCCGATGCGGTTGCCGACGGCCTCGAAGAAGTGCGCATGCTCCTCTTTGAGCAGGTGGTTCGAATCGAAGCAGACCATGACTTCGGGGTAGTCGGCGATGAGCCGCATAAGCTCGCCCGAGTCGCGGCCCAGGCACGTGCGGGGCAGGTTCTCGATGCAGAGCACCGCGCCGATCTCTTTGGCGGACAGCGCGAGGCGACCGATGGAGTTGGCCGAGTTCTGCAGGCGGATCTCCCGTTCTTCGTCGGCGATCGGCTCCGAACTGGGATGGAGCACGAGCCGCTGCGGGCCGAAGATCGACGCGAGGCGGATCATCCGCTCCATAAGCGCGACGTTCTGTTCGCGCAGCGCCGGATCGGGTACCGAGATGTCGAGCTGGCGGCTGAACGGCAGGTGGCAGGACCAGACTTTCAGTCCGGCTTCTTCGAGCAGCGCCTTGACGCGGTAGGCCCGGGTGTAACATTCGTTCTCGGGAGCGTTGCGCCAGAAATAGTTGAAGACAACCTCCACGTGGTCGATGCCCGCGGCTTTGATCTGCGCGAGTTTTTCGGGCTCAGGGACCTTCACCATGCCGAGCGATACGCCCAGGGGGTATTCGGCCCGGACGGATCCAGCAGTCAGCAGAAAGGTTATCGTTATGAGCAGTAGTTTCTTCATTGTTTTATTTTGGCTGGTGAAAGGAGACGCCGGGGATTCCCGGCGTCTCTTGATTCAATTATTTGACGCAGCACGATCCACAAATGTCGCCGCCATGGGTACTCCAGCTCGATGCGCGTTCGCCGCCGACGTATTTGCCGACGAAAACGCCGTTCTTGCTTGAGCCGCCGATGAAAGCCGAATAAATGACTCCGTCGAGATAGTTGTTGCCGCCCATCTGCTTCTGGTTGTTGTCGCCGCTCTCGTAGGTCCAAGAATCAACCACGTTGCCGCTGGCATCGAAGATGTAGGTCGTGTTAGAGGTCTGTCCCGAAGTGATGTAGAAGCGGTTTTCGCTGTCGACGCACGGGTGGGAGTAATTGAAGGCGTTGGCGAGGGAACTGCCGGTGTGGACGTACTCCCAGTTGACGGCCGAAAGGTCGCCCTTCACGTTGTAGACCGAACCGTTTTTCGAACCGGCGAAGACCGAACCGTTGGGGGCCACAACGGGCTCATAAAGGAGGTTGGGATTGTCTTTCTCTACTACCAACGATTTTATCGCTTCATGTGTTTTTATGTTAACGGCCCCTATATAACCATTTCTGCCACCAAAATAAGCAAGGGTTTTGTCGCTGTTGACGGCAAATCCGGTGATGTCGGACATTTCGCAGCCAAGGGTAACCTTGGCGATTTGTTCGCCGGTTTCAATATTGACGAAGAAAGCGTCGGTTTGCGTTCCGATCAGCAGCTCGCTGCCGTTAACCAGCAGGCCCCTTCCGGCATCTCCTGCTGAAAACTGCCATTTCTTTTGTCCCGATGCAGCGTCTATGGCGAAGGCTTTACCCAAAGCATCACAAATGTAAACCACTGTTCCGTTAGCATTGACGGCCGGGGCGGCGCTCTTCATTGAACCGGCTTCGGAGAAGATCCACTTCAACTCGCCTTCCGGCGTGATGGCATAGAACTGTCCAGCGCTTGTCGTGCCGTAGTAAATGTCGCCTGTCACGGGATTCACGGTGAGCATGTTGTAGCTTCCTGATTTGGAGGTTGGTAGGTAACGCCACTTCTCATTGCCTGTCACGACGTCGAAGGCGTAGAGGGCGGAGACTTTGTTGAAGGTGATGATGTAGACGGTCTTTCCGTCGGGCGAGAACACCGGACAAGTGCCTTTGAATCCGTTGTAGTTCGAGCCGTCCTGCGCCCAGTCGGTGCTGTAGATGACGTATTCGCGGATTTCGACCTCGAGGGTCCACGAGCGGGCGTTGCCGTCGATCGTGGCGTTCAGCTTCACGGTCTGTGTGCCGACCGTGCCCAGTCCGTATTTCACGACGGTTCCCTCCTTCACGACGTCGCCCGGGAAGGTCCACTTCACGTCGGTGGCCGTCGGGTAGTCTTCGGTGTTGAACGAGAATGTGATCGGCTGGTTCTTGGCCGCCTTGTCGCGGTCGAGGATGTAGGGGATCGCCAGGGTCGGCATCGCTTTCGCGGTGGCCGGTTCCGAGGCGCCCTTTTCGTAGTTGGCCGTCAGCGAGAAGTAATAGTTCTTGTCGTTGATCAGCTTGTCAAGCGTCACGCTCGTCGCGTCCTTGTCGAACGTCTGTTGCTCGACGTTGTCGGGTGTGTCCTCGTTGTAGTAGGAGAGCGTGTAGGAGAGCACCGTCGTCGCGGGCTTGGTCCACGCGAGGCTCACGAACGAGTCGCCCGCATCGACCGTGAGGTCGGTGACCGGGAACCGGGTCGTGGCGGGTCTGCCAACGACGGCGACGTAGTTCGAGACGAGTTTTCCGTAGACCGCCTGCACGTAGAAGGTGTACTGCGTGTCGTTGACGAGTCCGCCGACCGTGCAGTTCATCTCGCCGCCCGTGCGCAGGGTGACCGTTTCCGAATCGGCATCGGTGTAGTAGACGATGAAGTCCGTCGGGTTCCAGCCTTCGGGCAGGCTCCAGGCGAGCAGTACCTCCTCGTCGCCCGGCGTGGCGGTGAGATCGGTGACCTGGTGGCGGGCCGCTCCGGCTTCGGGGATATCCTCACTCCAGCATGCGGTGAGGCACGCGGCGATGAACGATATCAGCAAAAGGTTGATTATCTTTTTCATGCTTGTTCTGACTTAAGTGGTTGGTTAATTGAAACCGGGATTCTGCCAGAGAATCGACGGGTTGTTCACGATTTCGATCTGGTTTTGCGGGATCGGGAAGATCAGGTTGTGCGAATCGAGTGAGTAGCCCATTTCGCGGAAATAGTCGACGGCCAGCCCCAGCCGCACGAGGTCGAACCAGCGGTGGCCTTCGAGGGCGAACTCACGGCCCCGTTCAGCGGCCAGCTCGCGGCGGAACTCCGCTAGGCTTTTGACCTCGTCGGTCGTCAGTTCGTCGAGCCCGGCCCGCGTGCGGGTCTTATTGAGCCATTCCAGCGCGTCGCCCAGGCTGCCTCCCGATTCGGCCAGCGCCTCGGCGTACATCAGCACCACGTCGGCATAGCGCAGGTGCGGGAAATCGTTGCCCACCTGCGTTGTGTAGGTTGCGTCGTAGGTGTCGTACCATTTGGTCATGGCGAAGAGATTGTCTTTAATCTTGGTGTAGGAGCTGATCAGCGGTAGACGGTTGTCCTTCTCGCTGTCGTAGATCGCCTTGAAGGTTGGTGTGGGGTTGTTGATGTCTGCCAACACATCTGTGTTGGCGCTGTACCAGTAACCGTGGCCGTTGTCGTTGGTCTTGTTGTAGTAGAGCGCGAAGATGATCTCCCGGTTCATTTTGTTACCCACGTCGAAAACCTTTTTCGTCGTCGATTCCAGTCCGTAGGAGGTGTTCTTCATCGCCTCTTCGAGGGCCGTCTTGGCCTCGGCGGGCTTGCCGAACGTGAGGTAGACCTTCGCCAGCAGCGTGTAGGCCGCGATGTTCGCCACACGGGCCTTTTCCGGACCCGGTGTCGGCGGCAACAGCCGGGCCGCCTCGGCAAGGTCTTCGGTCAGCAGCGTGTACATCTCCTCCTCTGTGCAGCGGGGGATGAGTTTGGCAGCTGCTGGGGTTACCACAGTGCGGGTGATGGGCACCACGCCGAAGACGCGGTAGAGGTTGAAATACCACCACGACCGCAGGAACAGACATTCGCCGCGATATTTGTCGTAGTTGGCGATCTTGGCTCCGGTCATGTGGTCGAGTACGTCGTTGCAGCGATAGATGCCGTTGTACCAGGCATTCCAGATGTCGTTCAGGATGCCGTTGTTAGCTGTCTCAGCGAAATGGTCGATGTCGTAGCGGTTCTGCGTCGATACAGCCATCGATTCAAGGACGTTTTCGTCTCCGCGGTAGCCGATCTCCGTGAGGTGGAAGCTCATCTGGGTTTTGAGTTTGGCATAGCACGCCACGACTCCTTGGTTGAAGTCGTCGTCGGTCTTGTAGAAGTTGCCTTCGGTGATGTTGTTGCTCGGGTACTGTTCGAAGAAACTTTCGCCGCACGAGCCCAGACCCAGTACGAGGAGTCCCAGCGCAAGGAAATATTTCGGTTTCATAGTCATCGTCATTTTTGATTACAGGTTAAAGTTCACACCGACGCTGAACGTGCGCGACAGCGGATAGGAGCAGTAGTCCTCGCCCGGACGCAGGGCGTCCGTCGAGCGTTTGTTGACCTCGGGGTTGTAGCCCGAATAGTCGGTCCACGTGAAGAGGTTCGTGCCCTGCACGTAGATGCGCAGCTTCGAGATGCCGGCCTTGCGGGTCCAGCGGTCGGGGAAGGTGTATCCCAGCGAAAGGTTTTGCAGGCGCAGGTAGGAGCCGTCTTCGAGGTGGAACGTCGAGGTACAGGCGCCGTTGTTGCCGCTCGATTTGCGGGTCGCGCGGTTCAGTTCGCCGTAGGGATAGCGTTGCAGCGACTCCTTCATCATGTTCGACGAAGCCTCCATGTTGAGCAGGTAGCGGCGTTCGAGGTTCAGGATTTCGTTGCCGTAGACGCCCTGGAAGTTGGCCGCCAGGTCGAAGCCCTTGTACGAGAGGTTAACCGAGAAGCCGTAGTAGAAATCGGGCATGTAGTTGCCTACGATCACGCGGTCGGCGTCCTTTTCGAGAATGCCGTTGCCGTTGGCGTCGACGAAGCGGAAGTCGCCGATCGTCGTGGTGTCGAAATGGGGATAGGAGTCCAGCTCCTCCTGGTTGTGGAAGATGCCGTCCTGCACAAGCAGGTAGTAACAGCCGACGGGCTGGCCTACGCGCGTGAGGTAGTAACCGCCGGCGTAGGAGGATTCTTTGATGATGTCGGCGTTCTCATCGCCGAGGCTCAGCACCTTGTTGCGGTTGAGCGACCAGTTGGCGGCAAAGGCGTAGGAAAAGTCGCCGAAGCTGCGCCGCGAGGTGAGCGCCAGCTCGATACCTTTATTCTGCATTGAACCGATGTTGACGTTCGACGAGGTGAGGCCCGATACTGATGAGACGGGAACGTCGAACAGCATGTCGGTCGTCTTCGAATAGTAGTAGTCGGCGGTGAATCCGAGGGTGCCGCGCCACAGGCTGACATCCAGACCAACGTTGTACTGCGTGTTCTTCTCCCAGCCCAGGTCGTTGTTAGCGATCTGCGTGGGATAGACCTGCGAAGTGAGTCCGTTGCCGAGATCGATGTTCGTCGAGCCGTAGAGCGCCAGGTATTCAGAATTGCCGATTTGAGCGTTACCGGTCTGTCCCACGCTGGCGCGGATTTTCAGGTCGTCGACCCATTTCACATCGCGCAGGAAGCTCTCGTCGCTCATGCGCCATCCCACGGAGGCCGCCGGGAAATAACCCCACCGGGTGTTGGGGGCGAAGCGCGACGAACCGTCGCCGCGGATCGAGGCCGAAACCATGTAACGGCCCTTGTAGGAGTACTGCGCACGCACGAGCCACGAGGCGAAGGTGTAGGCGTACTTGTTGTTGTAGGTCTCCGTCAGGTCGATGGTCTTGCCCTTCGTGGTGCGGATCTTGTCGTCGCCGGCCGTGCCGGTGCCCACGATCTGCGAGGTCTGGATGCCCTGCTTCTCGGCTTCGTAGACCGCCACGGCGTTGACCGAATGATCGCCGAAGGTGCGGTTGAAGGAAAGTTGGTTGGAGATCGTCCAGTGGAAATAGGAGTTCATGTTGTTCTGCGCTTTGGGGGCTGACAGATCGTCGTAATATTTATGGCCGCGCAGGGGGATGTACGAGGGGCGGTAGTAGTTGCGGATGTAGGAGTAGTAGTCGCCGCCGGCCGTGAATTTGTATTCCAGCCCTTTGATGAACTCATAGGAGACGTAGGCGTTGCCCAGAATGTTGATCTTCTCGCGCACGTCGTCGATTTCGAGCGCCAGCGCCACGGGGTTGAGCACCTCGTTGGTCTGGGTGTCCCAGCTGTTGACGCGCAGGAATCCGTTCATGTCCCAGTTGTAGGAGCCATCGGTGTTGTAGACCGGGAAGACCGGAGGCGCCATCAGTGCCGAGGCGATTACACCATCGTCGCCGTACTGCGTGTCAGAGGAGATGTAGTTGGTCTTCGAGTAGGAGGGCGAGAAGCTGACGCCGTATTTCAGCCGGTTGCGCTTGCCGTCGATGTTGGCCCGCAGGCTGTAACGTTCGAAATCCGACCCGATGATCGTTCCCTCGCGGTAGAGGTAGTTGGCGCCGATGTAGTAACCCAGCGTCTTGGTGCGGCCCGAGACCGATACAGAGTGCTTGGTCGAATAGGCCGTGCGGAAGATGGCGTCCTGCCAGTCGGTGTCGGTCATCGTGCCGGTCTTGTCCTGCAGGTAGGCCGTGATGAGCGGGTCAACGCGGTGGTAGGTCTGGGGACGGTCCTCGTAGGGGTCGTCGATCGAACCCGTCGGAACGTTGAACAGGTAGGCGCCGTCGCGGGCCTCTTTGAAGATTTTGGCGAATTCATAGGCATTGAGCATGTCGATCGTCTTCGAGACGCTCGAGACGCTGAACTGGCCGTCATAGCTCACGACGGGGCGTTCGCCCTCGCCGCGTTTGGTCGTGATGAGGATGACGCCGCACGAGCCGCGCGAACCGTAGATCGCCGCCGCCGAGGCATCTTTGAGCACTTCGAGGCTCTCGATGTCGCTGCTTTCGAGGTTCGAGAAGGCCCGGGCGTCGCACGGAACGCCGTCGATGACGTAGAGCGGGTCGTTGCCCGACGTGGCCGACTGGATGCCGCGGATGCGGATCGAAACGTTGCCGTCGGGCTGGCCGCCCAGGGTGAGCACCTGCACGCCCGGCATCTTGGCGGCCATGGCGTCGCGGAAATCGGCCGTCGGCATGGCGGCGAAGTCTTCGGCCTTGATGGACGAGATGGCCGTCGTCACGTCGCGCTTGTTCTGCACGCCGTAGCCTACGACCACCACGTTGTCCATGGCGATCGCCTCGCTTTTCAGCGTAACGTCGGCCTGCGTCTGGTTGTCGGCGAGGGCCAGTTCCACTTTGTTGTAGCCGATGAGCGAGTAGACCAGCACGGCGTCGGCCTGCCGGATGTCGATGGCGTATTCGCCCATGGCGTTGGTCGCCGTGCCGATCGTGGTGCCTTTCAGGATGACGGTGGCGCCGATCACCGGCGCGCCGCTTTCGTCGGTCACGCGGCCCTTCACGGTACGTCCGGCGTCAGCGGCCGGGCGGGTCTGCGATTCCCCCCCCCGTTTGGCTGTGAGGACAATTTTCAGCCCCTTAACTTCCATATTCACATTGGGAAGCACCTCGGCGATGATCGAGGCGATGCTGCGGTTGACGGCCTTCACCGACACCCGTTTGTCGGGGTTGATGTCGGCGTCGATGTAGGCGAACGTGTACTGGCTGTTGGCTTCGATGCGCTGCAACAGCTCTTTGATGGTAACGTTCTTCGCATCGACGGTGACGGTCGGGACCTGGGCCGAAGCCGTGGCGGCCGACACCGCGCAGAGGAGGACCGCCAGGAACAGATGCCGGCAGATCCTTTTCAAAACGTTGAGTTCATTCATGATAGTTTCGATTTGTGTTTGATTCGATTTTTCAAATGAAAGGGTATGCCGGAGCCTCTTGTTGCGGGAGGTTTCGGGACAGACCGTCTATGTTACAGGGTTTATCTCTGGGTGATCAGGACGCGGTTGCCGTCTATGCGGTAGCGGATCGACATCAGCGAGGACATTACCTCCATGAGGTCTTCCAGCGGTTCGTGGCAGACGACCAGCGACAGTCGTTTTTCAGGCGAGATGTTCGAAGAGAGGGAGATTTCGATATTGTACCTCCGTTCGAGGTTGATGATGATGTCTTTCAGCGGCGTGTTGTCGAAGATCAGACGCGGTGAGAACCACTGGCTGTAATTCCGCGCGTCGACCTTTTCGACGCAGGCGCGTTTCGAAAGCCGGTCGAGCGAGAACCGCTCGTCGGGACGCAGCGTCACGGGGCTTCGGAGATGCTCCCCGGAGATCTTCACCGAGCCGGTTTTGAGCACCACCTCCTCGCTCGATCCGAACGCGTAGTTCATGACGTCGAACGAGGTGCCCAGCACCTCGACCTGCAAGTCGTTCATGCTGACGCGGAACGGCCGCAGCGTGTCTTTACGCACTTCGAAGAACGCTTCGCCCGTCAGGGCCACGTCGCGGGTCCTGCCCGAGAATTCCGCGTTGTACTTCAACCGGCTTTCGCCGTTGAGCCACACCTTTGTCCCGTCGGGCAGGGTGAACTCCCCGACATGTCCCTTGGCAGTCAGCAGCGTGACCTCCTTTTCGGGTGCGAGCGTCTGCGTGGCGGCGAAATAGCCTCCGAGGAATACCAGCACGACGGCGGCGGCCATGCCTGCATAGCGCAGGACGCGGCGTGGAAGCGTGCGGACCCGGCTTGCGCGGAGCGATGCCCGGAGCCGTTCGAGTCCCCTGCGGTCCTCCTCCTCCGAGGCGGGCGCCGCATGGTTTTCCCAGATGTCCCACAGGATTTCGTCGATCCCGGAGTCGTGCTCCCGGGCCAGCATCCAGCGTTCGAATTGCTGCCGGATGTCTTCCGGGGTGTCCGGATGGCGGAATATGTAGTCGATGATTCGCTTGCGTTCCGTTTTGCTCATCGTGTGCCGGTTTTAGAGGGGCTGCGGTTTATTGCGCTTTCTGCGTCAGGGTGTAGGTTTCCGAATAGGTCCCGGCCTCGAAGACGACCCGGCCGGTGCGCAGTGCGCCCGTGTCGTTGGCCCCGAAGCTGAGGTGAACGGCGAAAATGCCCTTTTCGCCTCCCGAAAGGGGTTCGATCGTGATCCAGTCGTCGCCGGTGGCCTTCCAACCGCAGGTGGTGTAGATCGTCACGGACTGTGTGCCGGCAACGGCCTCTACGGTTCCCGACGTGCTGTGCATGTAAAGACTGTCGGGGGCCGCCGGATCGTCGTCCTTGCAGCTGCCCGCCAGACATGCGCACAACAGGACCGCAATGAATAGTAGCTGTTTTTTCATGTTGAGTTTTTCAGGTTAAATAGTTGTTTTCGGAGCCGGTTCCATAAATTAAGACAACTTGCCGGCGGCGATGGCCAGTCAGTTCGTACAATTTTTTTTATATTCCCGCCGTTCCGTTAAAAAATCGTGAAAAAAGGAGAAAAGATTTTTAATTTATTCGCTTAAAATCTATATTTGCACCGACCGACTATGGATTGCGACGAACATATTATCCTGAAAAAACTCCGTGACGGGGATTCCGAAGCATTGGATATCCTTTACCTGCGCTATGCCTCCAAGGTCCGTGATTTCGCCTTCCGGCTGCTCAAAGACCGGACCGACGCCGAAGATGTCACGCACGATATTTTCCTGAAAATCTGGGAACAGCGCCGGGGACTCGGGGCCGTCCTTTCGTTTCGGGGCTATCTGTTCCGCATGACGCGCAATGCCATCTTCAATGCCTACAAGCACCGGCAGGTAGAGTCCAAATATCAGGCGGAAACTGGAGCTGCGGAGAGTCCCGCCGCGCCCCAGGCCGACGAAAGCGTGTCGACGGACGACCTGTTGGAGATGATCGACCTGGCGGTCCGCAACATGCCCGAGCAGCGTCGGCGGGTTTTCTGCATGAGCCGTTACGAGAACATGTCCTACAACGATATCGCCGAGGCGCTCAACATCAGCCCCAAGACCGTGCAGTACCACATCTCGGGAGCGCTGGCCGAATTGCGCAAACTGCTCTCGGCGATGGCGTTTTTCATATAGCCTGCAAAAACGAAAAGGGCGGACCACAAGAGTCCGCTGTTTTCAATTCGACCGAAGCCGTCCACGGATTGCCCCCCCCCGAAAGTTCCGTCGTTTTTGATCAGCGAGGCATACATCGTAAAAACGGGACGAATGGATGACGTATGCTCCATTCGTCCCGTTCGGGGGATGATTGCGGCAGATGCGCCGCAATCATCGAAAATTACAGCCGGCGCGAACCGTCGGAGATCACGACGTCGTAAACCTTCGGTTCGTGGCCGTATTTGGCGTTGAACTTCTCCTTGGCCGTGGCGATGAAGTTGTCGTAAAGTTCGTCCTTCACCAGGTTGATCGTGCAGCCGCCGAAGCCGCCGCCCATGATGCGCGAACCCGTCACGCCGCACTCCTCGG
>OLYB01000396.1_pt1 | contig 43937 bp, 38 predicted proteins | sample 1674481 | NCBI WGS metagenome assembly OLYB01 (sample SAMEA103958167, study PRJEB25191) | human gut metagenome
ATTTAATGCGACTATATCTATTAATAATATTCATTCATTAAAACTTTTTGAAAGTGTTCATTTCAAAAAAAGTGGAAATATTAATGAAGGATTTCAAGATTATATTTTAAAGACAAAGTGCTAGTAATAGCACTTTTTTATTTTGGGTAAGGAGTTTTATCTTGAAAGGAATATGCTTTTTTATTTCTTGCCTAATCTAAAATTTATTTATAAATCTGAGACTTTTTCAACGTACAACCCATTGTTTTCCCTATAAAACGTGCCTTTTCATTCGTACTAGGAACGTTGTATGTTGAATTTGTCTCGCCTAAAATCAACTATATTTAACGATATTTTAATGAGAAATTATTAAAAAACTGCTAAAACCTGTAAAAGCATAAGAAAAACATCAAAAATACTAGAAATTGGACAAAAGACTTTTTTAACGTACAAGGCTAGGGTTGTACGTATGAAAGTATATTGTGTACAACAAAAACATTTAAATATATTTAAAACACTTGACAAATTTAATATTTTAGTCTAAAATGGAGTTATATTCCAAAAAGGTCGTGAATTAATGTATATTAGTAGAGTGATTGAAAATACTATAAAAAATTTTTCAAATGAATTTTCTGTTATTGTTGTTACAGGTGCTAGACAAGTTGGTAAATCTACATTGCTTCAAATGATTAAAGAAGATGATATGAATTATGTTACTTTAGATGATTTAGATGCAAGAACACTGGCAAAAACAGATCCAAAATATTTTTTAGAACAATATGGATATCCTTTAATTATTGATGAAATACAATATGCTCCAAATTTATTACCATATATAAAAATAATAGTAGATGGATATCGTTTAAAATCCTTAAAAAATAATACTAAACAAAAAGCTTTGTTCTGGTTAACTGGTTCTCAACAATTTAGATTAATGAAAGATGTAAGTGAATCATTAGCGGGTAGAATTGGGGTTTTAAATTTATACTCATTATCTAATAGTGAAATAAATAAAAGCAATGTTGGTCTATTTAGTCCTAAATTAGATGTTCTTAAAGAAAAACAAAAAAATAGTATTGAAAAGAAAGATAATGTATTTGAAAGAATATTTAATGGTGGTATGCCAACTGTTGTAAGTAATATAGCAGAAAGAAATAATTACTTTTCTTCTTATGTTAATACATATATTGAACGAGATGTAAGAGAATTATTAAATGTTGGAAAAACATTAGAGTTTTATAATTTTATGCAATATATAGCTGTTAGAACTGCCCAAGAATTAAATTATGCTAATATCGCAAAAGAAATAGGAGTAGATTCGAAAACAATTAAAAGTTGGATTAGTATATTAGAAGCATCTGGTATAATATATTTATTACAACCATATTATTCTAATGTTTCAAATAGAATCATTAAAGCTCCTAAATTATATTTTATGGATACTGGATTATGTAGTTATTTAGCAAAATATCCAAATCCTGAAACCTTAGAAGTTGGAGCATTATCTGGAGCAATTTTTGAAACATTTGTTGTGAGTGAAATTATCAAAAACTTTTCAAATTATGGAATAGATCCAAAAATTAATTTGTATTACTATCGTGACAAAGATCAAAAAGAAGTTGATTTAGTTTATGTAGAAGGAAATACTTTATATCCAATAGAAATAAAAAAAGGTATAAGTCCAAATAATCTAGATAAAAACTTTAGTGTCTTAAAGAAATATAGTGATGATGTTAGACCAGGTATTGTTATTTGTTTAACGCAAAAACTACAACCAATAAACAAAGATTGTTGGTTATGCCCAGTTAATTTAATATAATATATTGTTTATTAAATGCTAAATTGAAGGTAGAATAGTTTAAAGATTTATTGTTGAATCATCAAATTATAGTTGCAGGTAAATATAAAGTTTGATTGTAACCGGTCGATATTGAACGATAAAGTGTAGTAATCATAGTTACTGCACTTTTTTATATGTGTTTTTGTTATATATCTAACGTTGAATTTGTCCATTTGAATTTTGGAAAAAAACAGGTCAATTTAATGAAAAAAGGGGCATATTGTACTGTATTTGTGTTAAAAAACGATATTTTGTACTATCATTTGAGTTATGAGAAAATAGATGTTTGTCATTCGTGCAATAGGGGTTGAATGTTCAATTTTATCAGGTATGGATGACAAACACATAAATTATCACTTTATTGGATAACATAATCTTTTAGTATATAGTTTGTTGTAGCAAAAGAGATGGTGCTATGGATATAGAACAAACAAGAAAACAACGATTGAAGATTATTGATGAAATACCAGATTTAAGACTATTATACGAATTACGTAATAACCTTAGAGTTATCTATCAAAACCCTAGCGATTCAGACAAGTATATTTCAATAGTAGAGTTACTACTTGAAATAGAAAAGATAAAATAGAAAGAAGCGGAGATATTGTTGAATGATATATTATTATATTCAAACCCGCATATTTGTACCATTAAAGTCGGTCTATAAGTCTTCTGATATTTTAGGATATTAGAGGACTTTTTTACGTTTTAGGGGTAAAATAACATAAAAACGATTGGAAAATATAGAAATAAAAGACTTTTTGTTCAACCTTGACTGTGCGATTTTGTAAGGAGTTGAACCTTTGCAAATAACGGGATTTGAACCCTTGAATGACCGGGTTTGAACTTTCTCAAATAACGGGGTTTGAACATTAATTTTAGACATGTTATTTATTAATAAAAATTATTTATTTAATTTCGATAATAATTATTATTTTAAGTTTATCTCTTTAAAAATTACTAATATTAGAGTATAATATAGTTGATATATTATAAAAATTGAGGTTTATAAAATGGGAAGAAATAAAGCACCATCTGAAATTACTATTAGAATGCTTTGTAGTAAAGCAGCGGGAATGTGCGAGTTTGAAGGTTGTAATGAGAGATTATTTTATGATAATGTAACACATGGAGAATTTAATCATTCTTTTGTTGCACATATTATTGCTTCGTCAGTTTCAGGCCCACGAGGGGATAAAGAATTATCTGCAAAATTATCTGATAAACTTGATAATTTAATGCTTATGTGTGCTAAACATCATAAATTAATTGATGATAATCCTAAAGAGTATACAGTAGATAAGTTAAAAAAAATGAAAGAAAAACATGAAAAAAAGGTTGAAGAAATTTGTAAATTATTTTATGTTCCTGAAACTACACTTTTATTTTTCTCATCCGCAATTAAGGGCAAGAATGAAGTTGTTATAGACAAAAACAATGCTGCAAAAGCTGCATTGCCAAATAAAAAGCCAGATTCTCAATATGGTATAGACATTATAGTAAAGGATTATAATGATTATTCTTCGACAGCATATTGGGTTAGTTGTTGTAAACAATTAAAAGATGCGTATAATCGATATATATTTAGTCCATTATTGCAAGTTAAAAAAGGAAATTTTTCATTGTTTCCTATTGCACCGATTCCTTTAATTATTAAGCTAGGTGAATTAATTGGTGATAAAGTGTCTTGTGATATTTATCAAAAAACACGTGTTCCTGATACGTGGGAGTGGCAAGAAAATAAAATAACGAATGAATTTTCTGTTAAAGTTGAAAAACAAGATAGTTTAGATAAGAATATAGCACTAGTGATTTCATTAACCAATGATATACAATATGATAGAATAAAATCGTTATATGATTATAATAACATATACAAAATAAAAGCAAAAAGAAATGGTGTTGATTGCATTAAAAGTAATGAAGACTTGAACGAGTTTTGGCATGTATATCAAAAAACCATGGAAGATATTTTAAATACATGGGGTAAGGATTGTGTAATTCATTTGTTCCCATCAATGCCTGTATCTGCATCTTTCGAAGTTGGGAGAAGATACATGAAAGGTGTTTATCCTAAAGTTATAATTTATGATGACAATGAAGGCTTTTTTGAAACAATTAAGTTAGGAGATGAGTAGTTGTATGAATGATAAACAAAAAATGTTAGAAACATATTTAGAAGAAATTGCTGCAAATTTAGATATTTCACAAACAATGAGAGAAAAAGCTGAGAAAAGCTATATGTCAGTTGGAGAGTGGTTAGGAGGAATTGATGAATATAATAGGATCAAAATTATGCCTCAAGGATCGTTTAATTTAGGGACTGTAATTCGTCCTGTAAATGACATAGATGAATATGATATTGATTTAGTTTGTCTTTTAGAAAATTTACATTTTAAAAGTGAATACGAAATTAAAAACATAGTTGGCGATAGAATTAAAGAACATAGTAAGTATCGATCTATGTTAGAACCTGAAAAAAAACGTTGTTGGACTTTAAAATATGACGAATTTCATATGGATATACTACCTTGTGTCCCAAAGAATATAAATTATATAGAACCATTATTTACTGATATTAAATTGACACATAAAGAAGATGATGGTAGATATATTCCCAAGTATAGTAATCCTTACAAATATCGTGTATGGTTTGAAGAAAGAATGAAAGTGCAATTGAATGAAGCTAAAAATGAATATTCTAGGAAAAATCAGGTTGAAATCGATAAAGTTCCTTTATATAAAGTTAAAACTCCATTACAAAGAGCAATACAACTACTAAAGAGACATCGAGATATTGTTTACTCTAAATTGCCTCATGAAAGAAAAGATAATGCCCCTAACTCCATTATAATTACTACTCTTGCAGCACTTTCTTATAATAATGAATCTACTATATATGAAACATTAAACAATATATTAAATAACATGGAAAAGCATATATTGTTTCAAAATGGTAAGTATATTATTAATAATCCTGTAATGGTTGAAGAAAATTTTGCAGAAAAATGGAATGAGTCTACAGAAATGGCATCAGAATTTTTTAATTGGTTACAGACTGCTAAACACGACATTTTAGAAGAACCAATCAGTGTTTTAGGATTACACAATGTGTCTAAGAAATTAGAATATTGTTTTGGTGAAAATATAGTAAAGAAATCTTTCACTAAAATAGCAGAAAAAATGAAAGAAGCTAGAGAAAGCAAAGAATTATATATAAATGGATTAGGTGAAGGGTTATCTACAAAATCTAATAACAATTCTAAGAAAGTTGAAGGACATACATTCTTTGGCAAGTAAGAAAAAATATTTTAAGACACCTTCTATTTCATTAATAAAACAAAAAGTTTCTTTAAAAAATGCGTATAAAGATTCTGAATGCGTTATTGAAGGTAAGAAATTAATATGGACTGGTAAAGTTAGACCCACAGTTCTTTCAAAAGAATATACTCTGATAATATTATATGAATTTAAAAAAAGTCCCAAGGTTTGGATTACCGGAGATGAATTAGAAAGAATAGATGATAAAAATTTTCCTCATATTTATGATAGAGATATAAAAAATAATATGGTTCGCATATGTCTTTATATGAATTCAGAGTTTAATTCTTCAAAACTTTTAGCAAATACAATTATTCCTTGGGCAATAGAATGGTTGTATTATTATGAAATTTGGTTGTTAACGGACGAATGGCTTGGAGGAGGAAGACATCCCCAAAATGGTTCTAAAAAAAATGATAAACAAGGGGAAATCTAAATAATATTTAAGGCTATATAAAGTTTGAAATTAATAAATACTAGGATAAATTCTAGAAATTCAAGAGGATAATAAAATGGAAAAAGTAGATATCATTGAAATATTTAAAGGGACATTTAATGAGGAGTGTCTTAGATATACAAGGACACCTTTTAGATGGAATGGCAAAAATTTTATAGAAACATTAAACGATAAACTTATTGGCTATCAGATTATAGTAAGTAAATTTTTCTCTGCTTTAAAGGTTTGTACTCAATATCAAGATTATTTAACATATAAATTAAAGATTAATATTATTTGTGATAAATTGATCTTGTGTATTCAAGAATATTTTAAAGGACTTCCTCATAGAGCTTATAATGAATTTGATACAATGATAAAGGAAACATTTGATGAAAAAATTAAATTTCTAGATTGTTTTTTACCATGGCTAGGCGATACGAAATTTTATCGTACAGTGGCGATATTTGATGGTAGAAGTTATAATAGAGAAAGATGTTTTCATGTTCCATATAATATGAGAGAAAAAGTTTCTACAAGTCGTTTTAGTATACCAGGACATCCTTCATTATATTTAAGTGATAATATACATTTATGTAATATAGAAATTGGTGAAAAGAAGACTAAACTTTTTTCCAAGTTTAAAGTTAATTACGAAAAAAAGTGGGGCCCAAATTTTAGAATTGTTGATTTGGGATTACAAGTAGAAGACATTATTAATATTATAAGTGATAATTACAATGAAAAAATTGCTTTGGAGTTTATAATAGGTTATTTGATGAGATTACCAATACAATTAGCATGTTCTTTTATAAGAATAGATAAAGAAAGTTCATTTTCTATAGAATATGTAATACCACAAATAGTAATGCAATGGATTAAAGAGAACTCTCCAATTGAAACTATTGTTGGAATTAAATATAAATCTTGTGCGAATAAGTTATGTTCAAAATTAGGAAATAATTATGTTTTTCCAACAAGTGGTTTAATAGATAAAGATATCAATTATTGTCCACTTTTGTCTCAGGCTTTTATTTTGACATCTCCTATCAATAGTAGTGATTACAACACTATTGATGAAGTTGAAAAAATATTAGATGAAATGGAATTAAGAAAAATTTAATAAGTATAAAAATTAAGCTATGTTTTTATACTTGATGGACAACACATATGAATAAATTCTTATTGAAATTTATATAATCGAAAGATCTAAGCTAAGACTAACAAAATAGTTTTAGCTTTTATTATTAAAGAGAATCCGTATAATGTATCAATAATGAGATTTTGTATTGTGTGGCTAATATTTCTATATTACATAATAATATTTATTAATAACTTAATAACTAATTAAGCTGTATTATTAATTGATTCTGTAAATATGAATTATTAAATGATGGGAGTTGTGTTCATAGTAAATAGAGAGTATAATTTATCAAAAAACTACAAAAATATTCAAGATATTTGTTTAATGCTTTAAAGTTTTCTCAAATTATGGTATACTATATATAACTTCTCATAACAACTATTATCAGGAAGTTCACATTTTAAAATTTGTAGATAGGAGGAAACTCATATGACTGAAGAAGAAGTAAAACTTAATTATATAACTCCTGCAATTGAAAACGCTGGTTGGGATAAAAAGCAAATAAGAATGGAGTATCCAATTACTGCCGGTAAAATTATTGTTAGAGGAAACAAAGGTTATCGTCAAAGAAAGAAATTTGCTGACTATCTTTTAATGTATAAAGGCGATAGTATGCCTTTAGCAGTTGTTGAAGCCAAAGATGATTCTCATAATTTTGGCGATGGTATGTTTCAAGCTCAAGAATATGCTAAAAAGTTGGATGTTAGATTTGTATTTACTTCTAATGGTGATGGATTCCTTTTTTATGATATGGAAACAGGCGAACAAAAAAAACTAGAATTAGATGAGTTTCCTAGCCCTGATGAATTATATACAAGAAAATATAAAAACGATATAGATAAACATTCTGATTATCAAAAAATTATTGATACACCTTACTATTTTGGTGAAGAATCATTTGCTCCAAGATATTATCAAAGAATAGCTATTAATAGAACGGTTGAGGCAATTGCAAAAAATCAAGATAGAGTATTATTAGTTATGGCTACAGGTACTGGTAAAACATATATGGCATTCCAAATAATTTGGAGATTGTGGAAGTCAGGATTAAAGAAAAAAATATTATATTTAGCCGATAGAAATATTTTAATAGACCAAACAATTATTGGTGATTTTAAGCCATTTAAAAATAATATGACTAAAATTACTAATAAAAATATGGATACATCCTATGAGATATATTTATCACTATATCAACAATTATCTGATAATGATAGTGATGATAATTTAGCATTATTAAAAGAATCATTCAAACCTGACTTTTTTGATTTAATAATTGTTGATGAATGTCACCGCGGTAGCGTACGAGAAGATTCTAACTGGAGAAAAATTTTAGAATACTTTGATAAAGCTTCAAAGATTGGTATGACAGCAACACCAAAAGAAACAAAGGAAGTTTCAAATATTGATTATTTTGGAGAACCAATTTACACATACTCTTTGAAAGACGGTATAGAAGATGGATTCTTAGCACCATATAAAGTAGTTAGATATGCTTTAGATACTGATGTATTTGGTTATAGACCAACTGAAGGGAAAAGAGATGTCGACGGAGATTTAGTTGAAGATAGAGAATATGGTGTTAAAGATTACGATAAAACATTAGTTATAGATGAAAGAACTAAATTAGTTGCTCAAAAAATAACTGAATATTTAAAATCAACAAATCGATATGCAAAAACAATTGTATTCTGTGTTGATATAGATCACGCTGAAAGAATGAGACAAGCTTTAGTTGAATTAAATGCTGATTTATGTGCAGAAGATCATAGATATATAATGCGTATAACAGGCGACAATGATGAAGGAAAGAAACAATTAGATTATTTTATTGATGATGATAGCTTATATCCTACTATTGTTACAACTAGTAAATTAATGACAACTGGTGTTAACTGTAAAACATGTAGAGTTATTGTGTTGGATAATATTTTTGGTGAAAATGGAATGACTGAATTTAAACAAATCATTGGTCGTGGTACAAGAGTCCAAGAAGATTATGATAAGTTATTCTTTACAATTTTAGATTTCAGAAACGCTACCAAATTATTTGCTGATCCTAAATTTAATGGACCAGAAGAACAAGATGAAGATTTTGATCCTGCTAAACATCCTAATAGTCCTAACGATGATGATAATAATAAAGATGATGATGATAATAATAAAGATGATGACGATAATAATTTAGATGGTGATGATGATATTAAGAAGAAAAATAAAGTATATATAAAAGGTGTTTATGTCGAAGTTATATCTGAAAGAGTACAATACTATGATAAAGATGGTAGACTTGTTACTGAAAGTTTAAAAGACTATACAAGAAGAAATATATTAGCAGAATATTCAACTTTAGATGAATTCTTAAATTTATGGACTAAAGATGAAAAACGTTCTGTAATTTTAGCAGAGTTAGAAGAACATGGTATATTAATGGAAGCCTTAAGAGATTTATATCCAGCAGATATTGATGACTTTGATTTGATATGTGATATTGCATATGGCATTAAACCATTAACAAAAAGTGAAAGAGCAAAAAGAAAAACTGTTGATGAAGTTTTAGATAAGTATACTGAAAAATGTAGATTAGTGTTAATTAAACTTTTAGAAAAATATTCAGATGATACAATAGATGAACTTGCAGACAAAAATAATTTAAAACTTAAAGAATTTAATGAATTTGGTAATCCATTAAAAATTGTTAATTTATTTGGTGGACAACTGGGATTCTTAAATGCTGTTAAAGAAGTACAAAATGCGTTATACGCAGCATAAGGAGAAAATAAAATGGCCGTAGGTAATTTAATTAAAAGAATACAAGACATCATGCGAAATGACGCTGGTGTTGATGGAGATGCTCAAAGAATAAGTCAAATGACATGGATGTTCTTTTTAAAAGTGTATGATGCAAAAGAAGATGAGTGGGAGTTTTATGATGAACATTATAAGAGCTTAATTCCAGATGAATTAAGATGGAAGAATTGGGCAGTTGACGATCATAGTAATAATGTTATTACAGGAGAAGCTTTACTTAATTTAGTTAATAACAAATTATTCGCATTTTTAAAAGGTAATGAAGTTGAATTAGAATCTGGTGAAAAAGCAGTTTTTATAATTGATGAAACAACACCATTAAAACAACGTATTGCAAAATATGTTTTTGAAGATGCTCAAAACTATATGAAAGATGGAGTTCTTTTAAGACAAGTAATTAATGTTATTAATGAAGTCGATTTTTCTGAATATAAAGAAAGACATGAATTTGGAGAAATATACGAAACGATTCTTAAAAGTCTTCAAAGTGCAGGTAATGCAGGTGAGTTTTATACTCCCCGTGCTGTAACTGATTTTATGGTAAAGATGATTAATCCTAAACTAGGAGAATCTATTGCGGATTTTGCTTGTGGAACAGGAGGATTTTTAACTTCAACATTAAAACATTTAGAGTCACAAAAACATACAGTAGAAGATGAAAATTTATATAATAATTCTGTATATGGAATTGAAAAGAAACCTTTACCTTATCTTTTGTGTATCACAAATATGTTAATACATGATGTAGACGAACCAAAAATTTATCATATGAATTCTCTCGAAAAAAATGTTAGAGATTATAAAGAAAGCGATAAGTTCGATGTCATTTTAATGAATCCACCATATGGAGGTTCTGAAAAAGAAGCAGTAAAGAATAATTTCCCTGCGGATTTAAGAAGTAGTGAAACAGCAGATTTATTTATGAATGTTATAATGTATAGATTAAAGAAAAATGGTAGATGTGCAGTAATTATTCCTGATGGATTCTTATTTGGAACTGATAATGCAAAAGTTTCAATCAAAAAGAAAATGTTGAACGAGTTCAATTTGCATACAGTGATTAGAATGCCTCATAGTGTTTTTGCTCCTTATACATCTATAACAACAAATATTTTATTCTTTGATAATACTCATCCAACTGAAGAAGTTTGGTATTATAGAATGGATATGCCAGAAGGTTATAAAAACTTCTCAAAAACAAAACCAATTCAATTGGAACACTTTAATAAAGTTATGGAATGGTGGAATAATAGAGAAGAGATCGTTATTGATGAATTTCCAAAATCAAAAAAATATACAAAACAAGAGTTATTAGATAGAAATTGTGACTTAGACTTATGTCAATATCCACACGAAGAAGAAGAAATTTTAGAACCAAAAGATTTAATTAATCAATATCAAGAAAAAAGAAGTAGTTTAAATGCACAAATTGATAATATGCTAGCAGAAATCTTGAGGTTACTTGATGAAGAATAATAGATTAACTGCAGAGCAACTCAGAAAATCCGTTTTGCAATTAGCAATACAAGGGAAACTTGTTAAACAAAATCCTAATGATGAGCCAACTAGCGTGCTTGTTGAAAAGATCTATGCAGAAAAAGAAAAACTAATTGCAGAAGGTAAAATTAAAAAAGATAAAAATGAATCACGTATTTTTAAAGGTGAAGATAATCGTTATTATGAGAAGGTTGGAAATGAAAAGCCAGTAGATATTACTGATGATTTACCATTTGATATACCAGATAGTTGGGCATGGATAAGACAAAAAAATATTTGTTGGCTTAATAATGGAATTAAACAAAAAGGAATCAGCCTTCCTTATTTAGAAGCTAAAGTAATTAGAGGACATAAAAAACCAGATTATCTAAACGAAGGTATAATTGTAAACGAATTATGCAGAGTCATTTTGGTTGATGGTGAAAATTCTGGAGAAATTATGCAACCACCATATGAAGGATATATGGGAAGCACTTTTAAAATTTTTGCTTCAGTCAAAAACTTTTGCTATGAATACTTGTTGGTTTTTTTTGAATTAAATAAAGAATTATATAAAAATTCAAAAGTTGGAGCGGCAATACCTCATTTAAATAAAAATCTATTTAAAGAGCTATTTGTTCCAGTTCCACCACTTGAAGAACAACAACGAATAGTAGAAAAAATCGAATTCTTAACACCATGTATTAATCAATATGAAAAAGTAGAAAATGAGTTATTTGAACTTGATTCTACAATTAAAGAAAAGTTAAAGAAATCAATTTTACAATATGCTATTCAAGGTAAACTTGTTAAACAAGACCCTAATGATGAACCAGCTTCAGTTCTTCTAGAACGCATAAAATCTGAGAAAGAGCAACTTATTAAAGAAGGTAAAATTAAGCGTGACAAGAACGAATCTGTAATATATCAAGGTGACGATAAAAATTATTATGAGAATAAAAATATTGTTTTCTTATATTTAAAAGATCTCTGCTCAATTATAAAAGCTGGTGGAGATAAACCTTATGATACAAAAAAAGAATATATAACAAACTCAATTCCTGTTATTGCAAACGGAATCGAAAATAATGGTATTGTTGGATATTCATTTGAAAAAAACAAATCATTTATTGATTGTATAACACTGTCAGCAAGAGGAACAATTGGTTTTCCTACAATAAGAAATTATTGTTTTATTCCGATTGTAAGACTCATAGTTTTAAAACCATACAAGTCAATTGATTTAAAATATTTGTGCTTAGCACTTGAAAGTAAAATCATAAAAGGAGTTGGTACTAGTATAAAACAATTAACCATTCCTATGTTAGAAAATTTAGTTATTGAAATGCCATCAATTGATTATCAAAGAAAAGTTGTATCAAAAATTCAAAAAATCAATAATTTCATCTAGTTTATTAACAATTTTGGACTGTTCATTTAAGGGTGGAACAATCAAAGGATACTTTCTAATAAAATCTAAAGAAACAAATTTTTGAACAGCACCAAAAGATTTTTTATTCAATGTGTTTTCAATAAATTTCACATAATAATATATATATTTATAATTCATTAAATTATTTATAGTTTTAATTAAAGCCATATTTTTAAAAGCAAATTTATATGGAGGATCGGTTATAATTGCTGGATTCCCAATTGTTCCTATCATACCAAATAATATATCATTTTCTTCCGCATTTGATCTATAATTATATTTTTCAAAGTCATTATACGATATATATTTTATATTTTGATAGTCAATTTTACCATCATAAAGGTTTTTACTGCTTATAAAAGGTTTCCCTTGTGAATAATATTTTGGAGATTCATGAGTCCCGTCTCTAACATCTACTGCGTTGCTCATATAGCAACACATCCATCCTTGAGGTAAATTCTCATAATAACGATTATAAAAAGTTAGTATGTACTTGTGTTTTTTTTAGTAAATAGAGTATAATATTTAATGATTTCTTTGATTGAAATTATAAAGAAATTGCGCCCCCGCTGAATAATGAAAAACATATTAAAGAAAGGAGCAACCTAAGATGCTTGGTCAAAAAGAAATAGAAAGACTAAGAAGATTATTCTATGAAAAACATTATACAGTTGCTGAAATAACAAGAATAATGAATGTATCACGTAATACTTGTTATAAGTATTTAAAGTTTGTTGATTTTAATGCTTATGTTAAAGAGAATAAAAGAAAACATTATCTAGATGATTATAAAGAAATAATGTTAGACATAATAAAAAAGGATAGTCTTCATCATCATAAACAGCGTTATACTGGATCACGTGCATATGACTATTTAAAAGAAAACTATCCTGACTTTGATTATCCTAAAACATCAACTATTAAATACTTCACAAAACTAAAAAAAGAATTCTATTATTCACGTAATGGATTTCTTCCTTTAGAACATAAACTTTGGAGTTGCTAAAGTTGATTTTGGAGATTGTAGTTTTATTGAACAAGGTAACAAAGTATATGGTAAATATTGTGTTTTATCATTTACTCATTCTAATGCATCATACATTCAAATAATGAGAAATAAGAATACTGAAAGTATTACACTTGCTATAAGACATATATTTGAATACCTAAATGGAGTACCTCATACTATATGGTTTGATAATGACACAGCTCTAGTTAAAATAGAATTAGAAGAAAACCATATAAAGAAAAGAACAATATGTGATACATTTCAAAGATTTAAGCTTCATTATGACTTTCAAGAAGTATTCTTAAATACTGGAAGAGGATATGAAAAAGGTACAGTTGAACAAGGTGTAAGATTTATGAGAAGAAATTTACTTGTCCCACTACCTTCATTTGATGACTTTGATTCATTTAATAAAGAACTACTTGATAAATCAAAAGAATTGTTAAAAAGAGAACATTATGTATTAAAACAACCAATTATTGATTTGCATTTTGAAGATATAACAGAATTAAATCAGTTGCCAACAACTCCATTTGAACCATCAAGTATTGTAACAAGAAAACTAGATAATTATGGTAGACTTACAACTGAAGGGAGATTATATTATTATTTGTCCCCATCTTATGCATATAAAAGAGTGCAAGTCAAATTCTTACCTGATTCTTTAGAAATATATGAAGAAGATGGAAAACACCTAATAACAGTACCAAGACTATCAGCTACTAAAGGTGCAAGGTACATTAACTGGAGTCCATACATTAGACTTCTAGCAGTAAAGCCAGCAGCAATGTATAATTTTTCTTTCCTAGATCTATTTACTGATAAAGATATAATTGAAAGAATAACAAAGTTAAATTCATATGATTTAAAAATCTTCTTAGAAAAGTTTGCTGATATGATTGATAGTGCTGGACTTAATGAAGCTATTAATAAAGTAACTACACTACTTAAAGATGATTAATCAAATACCTTTACTTATGTATAAGACCTATGATATACTATTATTAGTAGAAGAACTAAAAATTAAATAATAATAGATAAATTTGATGGTCAAATCTCGAGTAGTATTTGACCATTTTTGACTCTTATAATCAAAATGTGTTCAAAAGTAAATTTAATAACTTTTCTTAAAAATCATCTTAAAATTAATAAAATAATCATAAAATTATGCAAATACATATGATTTTAGTAAAAACTCTTTATCCTCCACTACCCCTAGGGGGCATCTAATCTCTACAGATTTTTGACTATAGAGCGGGGTCGCACTCTCGTATGAAAAAACTCGCAAAATCAAAAATCAGTGATGTGTATTTTGTGTAAAAAAGACTGTTTTAGAATAGAGTATAGATACATCTGAAAAATATGATGATGTCAAAGGAAGTAGAAAAAATTAAGAAAATTTCTTTAGACAATATTCAATCATTAGATGATTTTATTGTAATATTATCTGATAAAATTATAGAGATAAAAGATACAATTGTGAAGTTTTATGATTTTGGAAGCAAAATGAATTAACAAATGTATAAAATATGATATATTAAAAAAGGTGATAATATGAATAATATAAATAATTTAATTTTAGATGAAGAAAGAGCTTTGTATCATATTACAGATAGCAATATTGTAAATTGTAGATTTGATGGACCAAAAGATGGGGAATCGGCAATAAAAGAATGTCGCAATATTCATATTGTAGAATGTTATTTTAATTTAAGATACCCTATATGGCATACTTATCCAGTGACAATGACAAGATCAACAATGACAGAGTTTTGTCGAGCTGCTTTGTGGTATTGTCATAATGTAAAAATTGAACAATCGAAATTATATGGTATTAAAGCGTTAAGAGAATGTCAAAACATTGAGATTAGTCAATGCGATATCATTTCTAAAGAGTTTGGTTGGAAAAATGATGATTTAAAAATGGTTGATTCAACACTAGAAGGAGAATATGCTTTTTTTGATAGTAAAAATCTGGTTATTAAAAATTTAAAATTTGTGGGAAAATATTCGTTTCAATATTGTAAAAATTTAACAATTGAAAATAGTTATTTAGATACAAAAGATGCTTTTTGGCATAGTGAAAATGTAGTAATCAAAGACTCCTATGTGAAAGGGGAATATCTTGCATGGTATGCTAAAAATGTTACTTTTATCAATTGCACAATTGAAGGAACTCAACCTCTATGTTATTGTAAGAATCTAGTTTTAAAAGATTGTAAGATGATCAAAACGGATTTATCATTTGAAAATAGTGAAGTGAATGCTTCCATTATTGGTCATATTGAAAGTATCAAAAATCCTTTATCAGGATGCATTATCGCCGATACAATAGGTGATATTATTAGAGATGATCAAATCTATGGATGTAAAGCAGAAATGATGTTAAGAAAAAAATGAATTAGAAAGATTGTTAATTAGATTGAATATATAGATAAATTTAAAAATAATTACTCAAATAATGAGTAGTTATTTTTATTTGTAAATCAAGTGAATGATTTCAAAAATAAAATGTTTTCATAATGTATATTTTGACAAAAAATAAATTAATATGTATAATATTTACGAGATTTGTTCTCCCCCCATAAATTTGAAGAAAAGGAAAAGGAAAAAAAATGAAAAAATTATTTGTCTTTTTAACTTTAGCTTTAGTATCATTTTTTATCACAGGTTGTATTGATGAAAATACGGATCCTAAAGCATCTGTTGAAAATGCTATTAGTCAATGTTTTAAAAATGTTGATTTGAATCATGTTGAATCAAATCTAGTTTTTGAAACTACAATTGGTGAAGTAACTTTAAGTTATGAGTCTTCTAATAAAGATGTTGTTTCTAATGAGGGAATTGTTAGAAGGCAACAAGTTGATGTAACCCTTCAAATTACAGTTACTTTTAGCGTTGGTTCATATAAAAAAGCAAAAGTATATGATGTTACAGTATTAAAGCAAGAACTTCAAACAATAAGTCAAATAAAAAAACTTCCAACCGAAGGATTTGTAATTACAACAGGAATTGTGGCATTTATTGTTTATGGAACGGAAAAGAATGTTCCCGTTGGTTTCTATTTATTTGATGAGACAGATGCAATTTATGTTCATAGTTCAGAATATGCTGAAACCCTAAAAGTTGGCAATAAAGTAGAAGTAAGTGGCGAATATACAAAATATATTGATCAAAATTCTCTTACATCTGCTGAAATGGCGGGATATACAGGAGCAAAACAAATTGTCCCAACGAGTGTAAAAACGGATGGTGAAATTTATGAAGTTCCTACCTCATTTATAGAGGATCATTCCATTGCTAATTTATGTAGTATTCCTGTATCAGAAAATATTACATCAAATGTTTATAAAGTGGTGGCAAAGGTTCGTAAATCAGTTGGCAATGGTTTTGTTAATTATTATTTTGATGATTTAAATGGTGTGAATAGTTATTATGCCTATACGACAGCAAACGGAAAAGATTTAGCATGGCTTGAAGAGTATGATGGTAGTATTAGAGAATGTTATATTGCAATTCATAATTGTAAGCTTTCCGCAAGCGGTAATTTTTGGCGAATTGTTCCAATTCAAATTTTAGATGAAGTTGAAGTAACAGATGAAGAATATATGGAATATAGTCTAGATCGTCTAGCTAACCAATTTATTGATCATTATGATAGTCCTTGTAGTTTTGATTTGGTAAATACTGATGAAAAATTAGCAGGTTCATCAGTTTGTTATTCTTCTAATTTTGAAGGTGTAACTTTTACTAACGATGGCTATACCATTCATCTTGAATTTGGTGAAGAAAAAGTGACTATGGCAGTTACCATTTCGCTTACATATAATGGAAAAACTTTAACAAGAGTTGTTGAATTTGAAGCAGCAATGGTAAAACCGACCATTGAGACAATTACAATAGAAGAGGCAAGAAAGACAGCTAAAGGAGAAAAGGTAACAATTGAAGGATATATTGTTGGCTTCTTATATTTAGCAGGTACTTCTAAACCGGCAGGTTTTGAATTAATTGATGACACTAGTTCAATTGCAGTATTTGTATCAACTGCTGTTGACACGAACACTGATATTACTAAATTAAGTATTGGTGAGTTTGTTTATGTTGAAGGATATGGTGATTTATATCAACCACGAGAAGATCATAACCATACTGGTTCTATTAGATTAAATAATGCAGAAGTACTATATCATGATTGGCAAGAACATGAACTTCCAACTCACGCAATAGAAGAAGTGGTTTTTAAAGATTTGGTAAATAATCCATCTGATAACAATATTACTAATATGGTTTTTAAAACACAAATCTATGTTGAAAGAAGTTCGGGAAGTTATGTAAATTATTACATTCATGATATTCATGATCCATCATTAAGTACAATTGTATATTCACAAAATTCTGGTAAAAATGGTCCTGCTGAATATGAATGGTTAAAACCATATGCTGGAAAATGTGTTGAAGCGTATGTCACTCTTCGTATTGGTGCTGTTTCTAGTGGTAAATTTATTTGGAAAGCTGGAGTTTTACAAGTTTTAGGTGAAGTGGATACTCCTGAGGCTTTAGTAGGATATTTTGAAAAAACAAAAATTGAGGGATTATTTGATAATGAATATGCTGATAGTGCAGTAATTGAATATGAAGTATTAGAAGGCAGTAAGATTGTTCTTTCCCATTCTTCTAGTGATGCGGTAACTGCAGTACAAGAAGGAAATTTATTTCAGATTCATATTGCAACTCCAACTCAAACAGAAGATGTTTCAATCAGTCTAGTCTTAACGTATGGCAGTACTGAGACAACGATTGATATTTTCTTTAAAATTGTTAAAGCTGAAATATTAACAATTGAACAATTTAGAGAAAAAGCTACAAAAAATGGAGAAACTGTTATTGTAGAAGGAATCGTATCCTCAATTGTTAAATCAAGTGGTGCTACGAAATGGAACTTCTATATAACTGATGAAACGGGTACAATTTATTGTAAAACCCAAGCAGCAGTTGAAGTTGGCGATAAAGTTTTGATTAAAGGTAATATGGATTTATATTATGGATTACCTCAGTTTGCTGATGGCTCAACAATTACGATATTATCTCAAGGCAATGCAGTACCAACATCTTCTTTCTTGAAAGACAAAACGTTAGAAGAGGTAGCAGTTGATAGTAAAGCAGGTGAAAATGCTTTACTTGGTGGAATTGTTTATATGGATGTTGAGGCAACTGTTCATGTTAGTGCCTCAGGTGAAAGAGCATATTTATCTTTAGGTTCGGTAGAAATTGATTTATATAATTATACTAATGCAAAATATTATGCCGAAAACTATCAAGAGTTAGAGGCTTTAAATGGAAAAACAATTGTGGTTACTCTAGTTTCTTTTAACTGGTATAAGACGCAATATACATATGTTATTGCTAATTATGTAGTAGTTGAATAATAAAAATTAAAAATGAAGTGGATAAATTTTGAAAAGATATAGAAATGGTCTATTTGTAAAGTATCTTATCAAAGTATCCACTTTTTTATTTATAAATAAAAAATATTATAAAATATGAATTAAACCTATTGACAAATAACCAAAAAGTGGTATAATAGTATTAGCACTCATATATAAAGAGTGCTAAAGGAGTGAAAAATATGAGCGAAATTAAAGAATTTAAAACAGAATCCAAACGATTATTAGATTTAATGATCAATTCTATTTATACAAATCAAGAAATTTTCTTAAGGGAGTTATTATCAAATGCATCAGATGCAATTGATAAATACCATTATTTATCATTATCAGATGATAAATTGGCAAAAAGGAATGATTATGAAATTCATCTTGAGTTAAATAAAGAAGCACGAACATTAACAATATCGGATAATGGTATTGGTATGACATATGATGAAATAAATGATAATTTAGGAACAATCGCAAAATCAGGGACTCTTGCCTTTGTTAAAAATTTAGAAAATTCTAAGGAAGAAGGAAAGGATGCCCTAGAAACAATTGGGCAATTTGGGGTTGGATTTTATTCAGCTTTTATGGTTAGTAAAAAGGTGGTTGTTGATACGAAATCACCATATAGTGATAAGGGATATGTATTTACTTCAACGGGTGAGGATACATATGAGATTGCTACATCTGATAAAGTAACCGATGGTACTACAATTACCTTATATTTAAAAGATAATATTAAGGGTGAAGATGATAAGGTAGAGGTTGATTTTGATCAATATTTAGATGAATATACAATTCAATATTTAGTTAAAAAATATTCTGACTATATTAGATATCCAATTACAATGTATATGACAAAAGAAGAACCCAAACTTGATGACAATGGCAAAGAAGTTGAGGGTGAATATGATGAGATTAGAACACTTACAACTCTAAATTCGATGATTCCGCTTTGGAAGAAAAATAAAAATGATGTAACAGATGAGGCTTTAGATGATTTTTATATGCAAAAATTTTATGATTTTGAAAAGCCAATGCTTCATCTTATGTTTAATGTTGAAGGTAGTGTCAATTATAATACACTTTTGTTTATCCCTAATTTACCACCTAGAAATTTACATTCTGTTGATTATGAAAAGGGCTTGCAACTTTACTCTAAAGGGGTTTTCATTATGGATAAATGTAAAGAATTAATACCTGATTATTTGAGGTTTGTCAAGGGGGTTGTTGATTCTAGTGATTTATCGCTTAATATTAGTAGAGAAATGTTGCAACAAAATAAGGTTTTAAATTTGATGCAAAAGAATATTGAAAAGAAGATTATCAATCGACTTGCCTTACTTCAAAAAGAAGATTTTGATAAATATCTTACATTCTTTAAAAATTATGGAATCAATTTAAAATTTGGTGCTTATGAAAATTATGGAGCTAAAAAAGAATTGTTACAAGATTTATTGATTTATAGTAGTGTGAATTCTGATAAAATGATCACTTTTAAAGAATATGTAGAACAAATGAAAGAGAATCAAAAGGATATCTATTATGCCTCAGGAAAATCAAAAGAAGAAATTTTATCAATGCCTCAAATGGATATTGTTAAAAAATATGGCTATGATGTTTTGATTTTAACTGATGATGTGGATGAATTTCTATTAAAAATTTTAAATAAATATAATGATCACGAATTTAAATCAATTAATCAATCGGCTTTAGATGATCTTACAACTGAGGAAGAAAAAGAAAAATTAGAAGAGCAACAAAAAGACCATCAAGATTTATTAAAAGCGTTAAAAGAAGCCTTAAAGGATGAGGTAAAAGATGTTATTTTATCGAAAAGACTTGTTGATTCACCAGTTTGTTTGGTAAGTGGTGATGGGGTTTCCTTTGAAATGGAAAAAGTAATTGAAGCAATGCCTACAAATGATAAGATTAAAGCGGAAAGAATTTTAGAAATCAATCCTAATCATGAATTATTTCATGCTTTAAATCAATTATATGAGCAAAATCCTGATGATATTAAAGATTATGCTACTTTGTTATACAATCAGGCACTTTTAATGGAAGGTTTTAAACTGAACAATAGTGTTGCATTTTCTAATTTAATGTGTAAATTAATGATCAAGAGTATCAAATAAAAATATTTTAAAAATTTATGTATAAAAAGGTAAATTCTTCTAAAAATAATTATAAAGGAGGATTTATTTATGACTGGAAAAGAATTATTATATGTTGAAGATGCTCTTGGGCATATTAAACATATGAAAACGATTTGTGAAACTTATTCAAGAAATTTACAAGATCCTAATTTAAAGGCTTTTGTAGAAACTCTTAGACAAAGAAATCAGGAGTTAGAAACAAAATTTTTAAATGTTTTAGGAGGTGCTACAAATGGACGATAGAGCGTTAATGGAAGATTTACTATTAGTTACCAAAGGCGTTTGTGATTTGTATATGCATGGAACAATTGAATCATCAACTCCTCATATTTTAACAACCTTTAGCGATAGTTTAAATGATTCCCTTGTGATGCAATCAGAAATTTACAAAACGATGGAACAAAAGGGTTGGTATCAAACAGATCCTGCTGATATCACAAAAATTAAAAAAGCTTACAATAAATTTACAACTCAAGCGTAGTCAAAGAAGAATTCTCAACTAAAGTTGAGAGTTTTTCTTTTGTCTTTAACAAAATGTTCGTTGTAAAATTTGTTTTTAAAAATTATTGTTGTATATTAGTAAATAAAATTTATAATAAATGTTAGAATAGTAATAGTGAAAATTCAATTTATAAGGAGGAACTATGTTAACTGATATTGAAATTGCGCAATCAATTCAACCTAAGAATATCAAAGAAATTGCTAGAAATGCAGGAATTGATGAAAAATATTTAGAACAATATGGGAATTATAAGGCTAAGGTTGACCTTTCAATTATGAAAGATTTAAAAAAGGAACATTCTAAATTGATTCTTGTTACCGCAATTACCCCAACTCCTGCTGGTGAGGGGAAGACTACTACAACAATTGGTCTTGCTGATGGATTAAAGAAAATAGGCAAAAATGTAATGGTAGCTTTAAGAGAACCCTCTCTTGGACCGGTTTTTGGAATCAAAGGTGGAGCTGCTGGTGGTGGATATGCTCAAGTAGTACCAATGGAAGATATTAATCTGCATTTTACTGGTGATTTTCATGCAATAGGAGCAGCCAATAATTTACTTGCCGCAATGCTTGATAATCATATTTATCAAGGAAATGAATTAGGCATTGATTTAAATAAAATAACATGGCACCGATGTGTTGATATGAATGATCGTCAATTGCGTTTCATTACCGATGGGCAGGGAGGCAAATTGAATGGAGTAGAAAGACAAGATAGTTATGACATCACGGTTGCTTCTGAAATTATGGCTGTTTTGTGTTTAGCGAGTTCTATTAGTGATTTAAAAGAACGTCTTGGTCGGATAATTGTTGGATATACAAGTGAGGATAAGCCAATTACTGCTCATGATTTAAAAGCAGAGGGGGCTATGGCTGCCCTTTTAAAAGATGCTTTAAAACCAAACTTAGTCCAAACTTTAGAACATACACCAGCACTTGTGCATGGTGGCCCATTTGCCAATATTGCTCATGGTTGCAATTCAGTAGTAGCAACCAAACTTGCTTTAAAATTAGGCGACTATGTTGTTACAGAGGCTGGTTTTGGTGCTGATTTAGGAGCAGAAAAATTTTTAGATATCAAATGTCGAGTAGCTGAATTAAGACCTGATGCTGTGGTAATTGTTGCGACAATTAGAGCTTTAAAAATGCATGGTGGGATGCCTAAGGAACTTTTAGCAAAAGAGGATTTATCCGCTTTAGAAAAAGGGTTACCTAATCTTTTAAGGCATGTTTCTAATATTAAAAATGTGTATCAATTACCATCTGTAGTTGCAATCAATCGCTTTCCTACCGATACCGACCAAGAAGTTGCTCTAATCATACAAAAATGTCAAGAACTTGGCGTGAATGTTGTTTTATCAACTGTTTGGGAAAATGGTGGACAGGGCGGTATAGCATTAGCAAAAGAGGTTGTCGAACTTTGTGAAGAAAAAAATGATTTTCATTTTAGTTATGAGACAAATATATCTATTGAAGAAAAAATTGAAGCTGTTGTTACTAAAATATATGGTGGTAGCAAAGTTAAAATCTTGCATCGTGCTAAAGAACAAATAAAAAGACTTGAAGAATTAGGATTTGGTAACTTGCCTATTTGTATTGCTAAAACTCAATATAGTTTTTCAGATGATGCGACTGCTCTTGGTGCTCCTAGTGATTTTACTGTTACAGTTAGAAATGTGAAGATTAGTGCTGGAGCAGGGTTTATTGTCGTTTTAACAGGTAAAATTATGACAATGCCAGGACTTCCAAAAGTTCCTGCTGCTGAGAAAATTGATGTTGATGAAGATGGAAAAATTTATGGATTATTCTAAAGCAAAAATATTTGCAAATTATGTGCTAAATATAAAAAATTTTGGTATAATATTTGAGAATATAAAATAATTTAAGAGGTAGTGCTATGAATAAAAAGGGAACAACTGGATTTTCATTACATCATGGATATGATAAGTTTGTTTTCTTTTTCTCATTTTTTAGCATTCAAATGATTTCAAAATAACTTGATTTTTCAAGTTATTTTTTATTTTAATTAGGAGGTAAGAAGATGAAAAGTTTATTCAATTTACGTGAATTATCAAATGAAGAAATCAAAAGTATTTTAGATGATGCCATGGCTTTTGAAAATGGTTTACAATATGATTTATCCCATAAAATGATTGCTAATCTTTTTTTTGAGCCCTCAACAAGAACGCAGTATTCTTTTCAAGTTGCACAAGCGAAATTAAAAATGCAAAGTATAAATTTTAATCCAGTTGGTTCTTCTTTAAGTAAAGGAGAGAGTTTTTATGACACAGTTAAAACTTTTGCCTCCTTTGGGGTTGATGCTTGTGTTATTCGTCATGTTCAAAATCGGTATTATGATGAATTACAAGATCTTAATATTCCGATTATTAATGCGGGAGATGGAACCGGTGATCATCCAAGTCAAACACTTTTAGATTTATACACCATTTATAAAGAATTTAAACATTTTCAAAATCTTAATATTTTGATTGTGGGAGATATTTTACATTCAAGAGTTGCTCATGGAGGCCTTGACATTATGAAACGCCTTGGAATGAATTGTTATATTGCAAGTCCTGATGAATATAAAGACGAAACTTTAGGTTACCCCTATGTTAATCTAAATGATAGCATAAAAGATATGGATATTATTATGCTTCTAAGGGTACAAAATGAAAGACATCAAGAAAAAAATAAGATTACAAATGAAGAATATAATAGACTATATGGATTGAATATGGAAAAAGTTGCGCTGATGAAAGAACAAGCTATTATCATGCATCCGGCTCCTTTTAATAGAGGAGTAGAACTTACGGATGAGGTGGTTGAATGTGAGAAATCAAGAATTTTTGCCCAAATAACTAATGGTGTTTTTGTTCGCCAAAGTATTTTGAAAAGGACTTTTGCAGATGAATAAAACAACGTTAAAAAATGGATTGGTGTATTATCAATCATCGTTAGTGGAAATAGATATTGTAATTGAAGGAAGCAAAATCATAAAGGTTGGTTCAAATTTAGAAGAAGGAAAAATAATGGATTGTACAAACAAATTAATAGCTCCAGCTTTTATTGAAGCACATGCTCATTTTAGAGAACCAGGTTTTGAATATAAAGAAACGATTAAAACTGGTAGTATGGCAGCTGCTAAAGGTGGATATACCAAAGTAATGATGATGCCAAATCTAAATCCAGCTCCGGATACGTTAAATAAAATTAAAAAAATGAAAGAAATTTGTCAAAAAGATAGTTTAATTGAATGTTATCCTCTTGCAACTATTACAAAAAAGCGTTTAGGTAAAACCTTGGTAAATTTTGCGACTTTAAAAGATGAAGTAATTGGTTTTAGTGATGATGGAAGTGGAATTCAAAATAGTAAAATTATATATGATGGCCTTTCTAAGTTAAAAGGAGCCAAAAGTGTAATGATATGTCATTGTGAAGATTTGACTTTAGTAAATGAAGGAGTGATTAGAGAATCGGATTATGCAAAATTGCATCATCATCGACCAATTAACCCCTTAAGTGAAACGCTTGAGGCTATTAGAAATATGGAAATTGCTTATGTTTTAAATACTAGAATTCATCTATGTCATATTTCTAGTAGGTATACCGTTTGGGCAATTCAACAATTTAAAAAGATGGGTTGTAAAGTTAGTGCTGAGGTAACCCCTCATCATTTAATATGTACAATTTGTGATTTAGAAAATGATGGACGATTTAAAATGAATCCTCCTCTTGGTGATGAAGAAGATCAAAAAGCTTTATTCAATGGGGTGCTTGATGGTACTATTGATTTTATCGCTACTGACCATGCTCCCCATAGTGTTTTAGAAAAAAGTGGTGGCCTTGATCATAGTTTATTTGGTATTGTTGGGTTAGAAACATCGTTTGCGGCAATGTATACCTATTTTGTTAAAACCAAAAAAATGCCGTTAGAATTGTTGTTAGATTTAATGAGCAAAAAAGTTAGTGATTGTTTTCCTATCAAGGATAGTCAAATTAGAGTGGGCAATGAAGCTTCAATTGTCATTATTGATTTAGAACAAAAATTTATTGTAGATTCAAGTGAGTTTCTTAGTAAGGGGAAATCTTCTATTTTTGAGGGGAAAACACTATATGGCGTGATTGAAAAAACGATATCAAAGGGAGAAATAGTATATGAAAAATAAAAAATTAGTATTAGCAAGTGGTGAAATTTTTTATGGAATGGGTTATGCTAGTGATGTTGAAACGATAGCTGAAATTGTTTTTAATACCTCAATGGTTGGTTATCAAGAAATAGTAACTGATCCTTCATATTATAATCAAATTGTAGTTATGAGTTATCCTTTGATTGGCAATTATGGAGTCAATCAAGATGATATTGAATCGCGTCGAGTTTTTTTAAGCGGTCTTGTTATTAGGGATTATAACGATTATCCTTCTAACTTTAGAAGTCAAAAAGAATTGCAGAAGTTGCTAAAAGAAAACAATGTTCCGCTTATTAGTGATGTTGATACTAGAAAAATGGTTAGGATCATTCGTGAAAAAGGTTCTATGCCTGCTCTTATTACAGATGCGTTGACTCCAAATGATATATGTTTTCAAAAACTTCAAGAGTATAAGTATCAAAGAAATCAAGTGAGTAGTGTTTCTCATACAGAAGTTATCACATATGATGTTTTAGATTATAAATATGTAGTTGTCTGTATTGATTTTGGTTGTAAATATAATATTATCCGAAAATTGAATGCTTTCAAGTGTAAGGTTATTGTTGTACCTTATGATACAGTATACCAAGAAATATTAAAGTATCAACCAGATGGTCTTTTCTTGTCAAATGGACCAGGTGATCCGATGGATAATAAAGTGGCAATTGAAGTGGTTAAAAATTTAAAAGGAAAATTGCCCATCTTTGGTATATGTTTAGGTCATCAAATTATTAGTCTTGCTAGTGGAGCAACTACTTATAAACTAAGATTTGGTCATCGTGGGGCCAATCATCCAGTTAAAAATTTAGAAACTCAAAAAATTGAAATTACACCACAAAATCATTCGTTTGCGGTCGAAAAGCAATCACTAGAAAAAACTGATTTGAAGATAACTCATATCAATTTGCTTGATGATACAATAGAAGGACTTGAGAATAGGGATAAAATGATTTTTAGTGTTCAATATCATCCAGAGGCCAGTTCTGGTCCTGAGGATAGTGAATATTTATTTTCTAAATTTATTCATTATATGGAAAAATTCAAAGGAGAAAAAAATGCCTAAAAGAAAAGATATTCAAAAAATTTTAGTTATTGGTTCGGGACCAATTGTTATTGGTCAGGCAGCAGAATTTGATTATGCGGGAACACAGGCTTGTCTTGCTATCAAAGAAGAAGGATATGAAGTAGTTTTAATTAATTCAAATCCTGCCACTATTATGACTGATTATGCCATAGCTGATAAAGTATATATGGAACCTTTAAATTTAGAATTTGTTTCAAGAGTAATTAGAATGGAAAGGCCTGATGGTATTGTTTGTACACTTGGTGGGCAAACGGCTTTAAATTTGGCAGTTCAATTGGCGGAAAAAGGAATTTTAGAAGAATGTCAAACTGAAATTTTAGGCACAGACTTTGCTTCAATCAAACAAGCAGAAGATCGCGAATTATTTAAAGAATTGTGTCAACAAATTGAAGAACCCATTTTAGAAAGTAAAACAGTCTCAAAACTTGAGGATGTTTTAGGTGTTGCAAATGATATAGGTTATCCCATTATTGTAAGACCAGCTTTTACTCTTGGTGGTACTGGCGGTGGTTTTGCTAATTCGGATGAAGAGGTCTTGTCACTAGCCAAACATGCTTTAGAATTATCACCGGTGAATCAAATTTTAATTGAAAAATCAATCAAAGGGTATAAAGAAATTGAATACGAAGTGATGAGAGATGCCAACGATACTGCCATTGCTATATGCAATATGGAAAATATTGATCCAGTCGGGATTCATACTGGTGATTCAATGGTAGTATGTCCAACACAAACTCTAACCAATAAAGAATGTCAGATGTTGAGAAATGCAGCTTTGAAAATTGTTAGAGCACTAAACATTAAAGGGGGTTGCAATGTTCAATTTGCTCTTGATCCCCATTCGTTTACTTATTATGTAATTGAGGTGAATCCTAGAGTATCTAGATCATCAGCTCTTGCATCTAAAGCATCAGGATATCCGATTGCAAGAGTCAGTGCCAAAATTGCTATTGGACTAAATTTAGATGAAATTAGAATTGCGAATACAATTGCCGCTTTTGAACCTGCTTTGGATTATGTTGTTACTAAGATTGCAAGATTTCCTTTTGATAAATTTGTAACAGCCAATAAAACTTTATCAACGCAAATGAAAGCAACTGGCGAAGTGATGAGTATTGGAAGAACGTTTGAAGAAAGTTTTTTGAAAGCAATTCGATCACTAGAAATAGGGGTGGATCATATTTATCTTGAAAAGTTTGACAATCTTGATGCTACTTTTCTTAAAAATTATATTGTAGAAGCAACAGATGAAAGAATTTTTGCTATTGCGGAATTATTGAGAAGAAATGTAACAATTGATGAAATATATCAGTTAACAAAAATTGATAAATACTTTTTATATAGGATAAGAAGTATTATTGAATTGGAAAATCAACTGAAAAAAAATTGTCATCTTGATCATATAAAAAAGGCTAAAAGAAAAGGGTTTAGTGATAGCTATTTAGGCAAACTTTTGGGGATGAATGAATGTGAATTTTATAAATATCGTTTCAAGCATCATATTTTTCCTGTTTATAAAATGATAGATACTTGTGCAGGAGAATTTGCTAGCTATATTCCTTATTTTTATTCAAGTTATGAAGAGGAAAATGAATCGATTGTTAGTGATAAACCCAAAATTATTGTTTTAGGTTCGGGTCCAATTCGAATTGGACAAGGAGTTGAATTTGATTATTCAACTGTTCATGCTATTTGGGCCATCAAGGAGATGGGCTATGAAGCAATTGTAATCAATAATAATCCTGAAACGGTATCAACAGATTATTTAATTACAGATAAATTATATTTTGAACCTTTAACAATTGAAGATGTAATGAATATTGTGCATCTTGAAAAACCCATTGGTGTTATTGTGGAATTAGGAGGACAAACTGCCATTAATCTTTGTGAAAGATTAGATGCTTTAGAAGTACCTATTATTGGAACTGGAAAAGATGCTATTGCTAGGGCTGAGAATCGCGAACTATTTGAAGAACTTTTAAAAAAGTTGAATATCTTACGTCCGGCCGGAAAAACTGTGCTTTCTTTAACCGAAGGATTAGAGGTTGCTCAAACGCTTGGTTATCCTGTTTTGGTTAGACCTTCATATGTTTTAGGAGGAAGGGCTATGCAAGTTGTTTATAATGATAAAAGTCTTAAAAAATATTTGCATAATGCTTTTTTGGCATCATATAAACAGCCGGTTTTAATTGATAAATATATTATAGGAAAAGAATGTGAGATTGATGCCGTTTGTGATGGTAATGATGTGGTGATTCCTGGTGTAATGGAATTAGTGGAAGGAACGGGCATCCATTCAGGTGATTCTATTAGTGTTTACCCACCTATGACTTTAAGTTCAAAAGTAATAGATAAAATGGTCGAGTATACAATTCAATTAGGAAAAGCGATTGGTATTATTGGTTTATATAATATTCAATTTATTGTTGATAGTAAAGAAGAGGTTTATATTATTGAAGTGAATCCGAGAAGTAGCAGAACAATTCCTTTCATTTCCAAAGCTACTAAAGTAAATCTCGCCAATCTAGCTACAAAAGTAATCTTGGGTAAATCGCTTAAAGATTTAGGCTATCAAACAGGCTTATTACCGAGGCGAAATAAATATTATGTAAAAGCACCAACCTTTAGTTTTAGTAAACTTTCGGGAATGGATTTGGTATTATCTCCTGAAATGAAATCAACGGGTGAGGCTATTGGGTATGATCATTTTCTAAATAAAGCTTTATATAAAGCTTTGATTGCATCAAATATGAGGGTTGTAAATTATGGTACAATTTTTGTAACTTTGTCTGATATGACGAAAGAGGAGGCATTGCCTTTGATTAAAAGATTTTATGATTTAGGATTTAATATTGAAGCAACAAGTGGAACTGGTAAATTTTTAAAAGAACACGGAATTAGAACTAGGATTAAGAAAAAGTTAAATCAAGGTAGCACGGAAATTCTTGATTCTCTTCGTAAAGGACATATTGCTTATGTGATTAATACACCTGGTATTGATGAAACAATTCATACTGATGGATATTTGATTAGGAGAGTTGCCATTGAAAATAATGTTCCTCTCTTCACTTCTTTATATACAGTTGGAGCTTTACTTAATGTGTTAGATGAAATTACAATGAAAGTAGGAATGATTTAATGTGTAGAATTGTCGCAAAAGAATTTATCACTAAAGATGTGGTCAAACTCACATTTGAAAGTAAAAACATAGCTCAATTGGCTCTTCCTGGACAATTTGTGAACATATCAACCTCAGATGATACGATGCTTTTAAAAAGACCTATATCCATCTGTGAAATTAAGGGGAATAATATTATTGTATGTTTTAAAATAATTGGAAAAGGAACTAAAAAGATAAGCGAAAAAAAAGTGAACGATACAATTGAAGTAATCGGACCGCTTGGTAATGGATTTCCTTTGATAAAAAAGCGTAAATTATTATTAATTGGTGGTGGATGTGGTATTTTTCCGCTACTTGAGGTTGCTAAAAGGGCGTACAAAGAAAATGTATTACAAATTATTTTAGCTGCTCGTAATCAAGATGAATTATATTTACAAGAAGAATTTAAAAAATATGGTCAAGTTCATCTTTTAACCGATGATGGTAGTTGTGGTTATCAACAGAATCCATTAGAATTTTTAGATAATCATGCAGTTGCTTTTGATGCCTTTTTTGCTTGTGGTCCTAAAGTTTTATTACAAAAATTAGATGAAAAATATTATCAAAAAAAAGAAGGATATCTTTCTTATGAAGAAAGGATGGCTTGTGGGATTGGCGCTTGTTATGGATGCGTTGTAAAGGCAACCGTTGATAGTGGTTATGTACGAGTTTGTAAAGATGGACCTATTTTTCCTTTGGGGGTATTGAAATATGAATCTTAAAGTAAAATTACCTGGTCTTGATTTAAAGAACCCGATTATTCCCGCAAGCGGTACTTTCGGTTTTGGTGAAGAATTTGCTAATTATTATGATTTAAATATTCTAGGTTCAATAATGATTAAGGCAACGACTGAGAAAGTAAAAAGGGGAAATGATGGAGTAAGGATTGCGGAAACAACTGCGGGTATGTTAAATTCTATTGGTTTACAAAATCCTGGTTTAGATGTGGTTATTAAAGATAAACTTCCGTTTCTTGCTCAATATGATTTACCAATTATTGCAAACGTTGCGGGGGCAAATTTAGATGAATATGTTTTAGTCGCAAAAGAATTGTCAAAAGTTGCAAACGTTGGTGCTTTAGAAATTAATATTAGTTGTCCGAATGTTACAAAAGGGGGAATGACTTTTGGCACCGATCCTAAATTTGTATATGAATTAACCAAAAAAATCAAAGCAGTTTCCTTCAAACCTGTCTATATCAAATTAAGTCCTAATGTAACTAACATTGTCGAAATTGCGGTAGCTGCTGAACAAGGAGGTGCTGATGGGTTATCCTTAATCAATACACTTTTGGGAATGAAAATTGACTTAAAAACCGGTAAACCTCTTTTAGGTAATAAGATGGGAGGGTTTTCGGGTCCAGCCATTAAGCCGGTAGCCCTTAGAATGGTTTATCAAGTATATGAAGCAGTTAAAATTCCTATTATTGGAATGGGAGGTATTGCCAATGCTTATGATGTTTTAGAATTTTTATATGCTGGAGCAAGTGCTGTAGCAATTGGTACGATGAATTTAGTCGATCCATATATTTGTAAAAAAATAATAGAGACATTGCCAAATGTACTAGAAAAATATGGCTTTCATGATGTCAATGAAGCAATTGGTTATGCACACAAATAAGGAGGAAATATGGTAATTGTAGCATTAGATTTTGAAAATTATCAAAAAGTAGAAGAATTTTTAAATCCTTTTGAAACCCCTATCTATGTTAAGGTGGGTATGGAGTTATTTTATCAAGAAGGGATAGAAGTAATTAAAGCAATCAAAGCGAAGGGTCATAAAGTGTTTCTTGATTTAAAGTTGCATGATATTCCTAACACTATATATCATGCGTCAAAATGTCTTGCTAATCTTGATGTAGATATCATAAATTGTCATGCGGCAGGCGGTATACAAATGATGAAAGCATGTTTAGAAGGAGTGATGGAAGCTTCAGCTCAAAAGAACCTTGCTAAAAGACCTCTTGTGATTGCTGTCACGCAACTGACCTCAACAAGTAAACAGATGATGAATCAAGAATTAGGAATCAATGGCGAAGTGGTTGATACGGTTGTTCAATATGCTCAAAATGCTAAAATAGCAGGATTGGATGGTGTTGTTTGTAGTCCTTTAGAAGCGCAAAAAGTGAAGGAAGTTTGTGGTCAAGATTTTATTACAGTAACTCCTGGTATTAGACCAACTTCAACACAAGCCAATGATCAAGTACGAATCACAACACCACAAATGGCTAAAAAAATGGGCTGTGATTTTATTGTTGTAGGAAGGCCTATCACAAAAGCACAAAACCCTAAAGAAGCATATATGAATATTAAGAAAGAATTTTTAGGTGAATAAAATGAAAGAAATTGCAAAAGACTTATTAGATATCAAGGCGGTCTTTTTGTCGCCTTCTAAGCCGTTTACTTGGGCAAGTGGTATTCAATCACCCATTTATTGTGATAATCGCTTAACCCTTTCTTATCCCGTTATTAGAAAAAAAATTGAACAAGAAATGGCTAAAATAATCAAAGAAACATATTCTCAAGTTGAAATTTTAATGGGAACCTCAACTGCAGGAATTCCCCATGCTGCATATATTAGTGCTCTTTTAGATTTACCGATGGGTTATGTTCGTAGTCGTGCTAAATCTCATGGTAGAGAAAATCAAATTGAAGGTAAATATGAAAAGGGTCAAAAGGTTGTTGTTATTGAGGATTTAATTTCAACAGGTGGTAGCAGTATTGAGGTTGTAAAGACGTTAGAGGAGGCGGGATTAATTGTTATAGGGGTTGTTGCTATTTTTAGTTACAATTTAGAAGTAGCAAAAGTTAATTTTGAAAAGATAAAATGTCCTGTTTCGGTTCTCACCAATTATGATGAATTGTTAGAAGTAGCAGTGTCATTCAATTATATTGATCATGTTGCCAAAGAGAAACTGTTGAAATGGAAATTAAACCCCCATGATGAAAGTTGGATGAAAGATTAAGTAGTAAAATTGTAGGATAAGTTAGAAATAAAAAAAGCATTTTTATGAAAATTAAAAATGCTTTTTATACCAATTTAAATAGGAATAAATTGTTTATTAAAATTATTGATTAAATTTGAAGTGAATAATTTTCCCCTTGTCTATTTCCACAAAATTTAAAGATCCGTTTGCCAAGGAAGATTTAAAAGTTATCTTTTGATCAAGTTGGGTAAAAAGGGCTTTGATAAAGTGAGAATGAGTAACTATCAAAATTTTCTTATTAGGATAGATGTGGTCAAGGGCTAACATTTCATCATATGCCCTTTTTCTAATTATAGTAGATTTTTCCATTCCTTGATAATCATCATTTAAAATTCTTTCATAAACAGTATCAGTAATTTTAAGACCATCTGCTTCGCCAAATTCTCTTTCAATCAATTGATCACGAATAATGATTTCTTCTTTTTGATAATCTAGATGTTCTTTAATAATTTGACAAGTTTCTTTTGCCCTTAAAAGAGGGCTACTTAAAAAAAGATCCCAATGTATGTTATAGGCATTTAAACGACAAATGGTTTGATTGATTTGTTTTTTTCCTTCATTGTTGAGAGGAATATCAAAACGACCTTGGATGAGAAATTGTTGATTCCAATCCGTTTGACCATGGCGAATTAGACAAATTAATGTACTCATTTTACCTCCTTGAAAATTTGCAATTATTATTTTATTTTATTATAACATAACTTTTTATATTATTTGCAAAAAATGATGAAATTTGTTATACTGAATAAGCAAAGATATATAAAATGTGAGGTAAAAGTTATGAAATTCAATTTTAAAAATCGGGTAAGAAATTTTAAACTAGCAACAACTGATTCTTTTGTTCCTTTGTTTGAGGCAATTACAAATTCAATTCAAGCGATTGAAGAAAGAGGATATTTCAATCATCCATGTATTAAAATTAAAATTGAGAGAGATAGTTATCGCATAACCGATTTTACTTCTGGTATTTTTGCAATAGAAATTACAGACAATGGTATTGGATTTGTGGAACATAATTATGAATCTTTCATCACAAGTGATTCGGATTATAAAGTAGAAATTGGGGGTAAAGGAGTAGGTAGAATCAATTGGTTAAAAGCTTTTGAAATGATTTTTGTTAAGAGTGTCTTTGAAGAAAATGGTAAAAAATATTTAAGAAGTTTTCAATTCAATATTGATGATGAGATCCATAATGAAACCTTAGAAGAAGTATCAAATGATGTAGAGATTGCAACAACGATTACCTTGCGAAACTTAAATCAGGAATATCGGCCGGTTACAGAGATTTCCCTCAAAGAAATAGCTAATAAAATTATTGAACATTTTGCCACTTATTTTGTAATTGGTTCTATGCCTAAAATTGAAATTGAGGATGAAATTGATTTGATTGATTTAAATGAATTTTTTGAAAAAGAGAAATTTATTCAAACGCAAAGTCAAAGTATCACCTCTAATAATTGGTTATTTAATATTAGGCATGTTTTTTTAAACGCATCAAGCGCTTCTAAACATAAAATCTATATATGTGCTCAAAATAGAGTAGTTTGTAGTTATGATATTGCTAATATTGAGGATTTACCAACAATTTTTAATCTGAATGGTCAAAAGGCTATTTATCAATGTTATGTTAGTGGGGCTTTTTTAGATAAGGATGTAAACAGTGAAAGAACGTATTTTAGTAATGTTATTTTTGAGGATGAAAAAGAGTTAGATAGACCACATTTTGAATTAGCGATTAATTTATATGAACTAGTTTATAATGAAATAAATCTTTTTTTAAAAGATTATTTACAACCAATGATTAATTTAAGAGATAATCAAGTAATTGATTATATTGATTCATATTGTCCTCAATATAAATATTTAACGAAATATGCTTCTGAGGAACTTAAAAATATTTCTTATTCAGTGGCTTCTAATAAAGATAAATTATCGATGGAGTTAAGTCGTCTCAATTTAAAGTTTAATCAAAAGAATCATGATAAAATTAACAAAACTCTTCAAGATGCAACGCCTTATGCCAAAGATAAATTGTTAAATTTAGTCGTTCCTCTTTGTGAAAATCTGCATAGTGAATTTGCTAATTTTGTTTTAAAAAGAGCGGTTGCGGGCGAGATTTTGGAAAGACTGTTAACCTTTGATTTAAGTTTAAAGGAATTGATTGATACCTATTTTATTCCTTATAAAGAGGCTACTTCTGATATAAGTAATTTATGGATTATTGATGAAAAATTAGCTTATCCTTATCAAAGAATGAATGGATTACAAGAGGATTATTTTTATGTTTATCAAGATGATAATACGCAATCATATATTGTGATTTCTTTTGAGGATCCTTTTGAAATCAAATTTAATCAAACAAATAATCCAGTAAAAAGGTTGAATGATAATTTAAGTAAACTAGTAATGCATAAAACTTATAAACTCACAAAATATTTAATTGTTAGTGATGCTTTTGGTATTTTAACAGAAGGTTTAGTAGACAAAGAGATGATTGTATTATCATATCAAGATTTGATTCAGCACTTAAAATTAAGAAAAAATAGTTTTCAGTAAAAAGGGATTAAGGGGAAAAGATTTATTTGAAAATAACAATGGCACCTTTTTAGAAGTATAGTATTTTACCTAGTAATTTTATTGTTTAATTGTTGTAAATTTGTTATAATATAAATTGGTTTTTCCAAATAAATATTTGATGGTGATAAGATGATTGAAAGATATGCAAGAAAAAAATTACGTAATCTTTGGAGCGATAAAACGAGATTTCAACATATGCTTGATGTTGAACTTGCCACAACTTTTGCCTTTTCACAAATAGGTATTGTTCCTAAAGAAGATTATGAAAAAATGTTAAAAAATGCTACATTTGAACTGGATAGAATCTTAGAAATTGAAAAAGAAACACATCATGATGTAATTGCCTTTACAAAAGCGGTTACTGAAAATCTTCAAGATGAAGGTAAGTGGTTACATTATGGTTTAACTAGCACGGATGTAGTAGATACAGCTTTAGCTCTTACACTAAAGAATGTGAATGATATTCTTGAAGATGATTTAAAAACTTTTCTTTCCGTTTTAAAAAAGCAAGCTATAAAGTATAAAATGACACCTTGTATGGGCAGAACACATGGAATGCATGCAGAGGTAACCTCATTTGGATTAAAATGGGCTCTTTGGTATGATGAGATGATGCGCAATTATATGCGATGGAAAGCCGCAAGAAAAGTGATTGAGGTAGGTAAAATAAGTGGAGCAGTTGGCAATTTTGCTAATATACCTTGTAGGGTTGAAGAAATTGTTTGTGCGAAGTTAGGATTAGATTTTGCAAAAATATCGACACAAGTTATATCTCGAGATAGGCATTGTGAGTATATGTATTGTCTTGCTCAAATTGCCTCGACATTAGAAAAAATTGCCATTGAAATTCGTCATTTATCTAGAACAGAGGTAAAAGAGGTTGAAGAATATTTTGCAAAAGGTCAAAAAGGTTCAAGCGCTATGCCACACAAGAGAAATCCGATTGCTTCTGAAAATATTTGTGGCTGTGCTCGAGTAGTTAAAAGTAATTTGATGGTTGCTTTTGATAATAACATTTTATGGCATGAAAGAGATATTAGTCACTCTTCAGCAGAAAGAATTATTTTAGCTGATACGACTACTTTAATTGATTATATGTTAAATAGATATCAGGGAATTTTAGAAAATTTAACTGTTTTTCCTGATAAAATGCTTAAAAACATTCATATTACTCATGGTGCTGTTTTTTCTGGGCATCTTGTCAATGTATTAGTTGAAAAGGGAATGAATAGAATGGAAGCATATGATATTGTCCAAGAACAGGCAATGATTGCGTTAAATACGGATGAGAATTTATTCACCTTGTTGAAAAAGACAAAGGTAGGATCCATTCTAAATGATGATTTAGAAAAATGTTTTGATGTAAAATTTTATTTAAAAGGTGTAGATAGCATTTATAAACGCCTTGGATTGGAGTAAAAAATGAGAAATGCAGTAGTCGTAATTGGATCACAATGGGGTGATGAAGGTAAGGGAAAAATTACCAATTATTTAAGTCAAAAGGCAGATGTTGTTGTCAGATATCAAGGTGGTGATAATGCTGGACATACCATTCAGTTTTTAGGGAATACTTATGCTCTTCATGTTATTCCATCAGGGGTTTTTAACAGCAGGACGAAAAATGTTTTAGGAAATGGAGTAGTTTTCAATCCCAAAACTTTCTTAGAAGAGGTTAAAAATTTAAAAGATAAAGGATTTTCTTGTAATAATCTTTATATTAGTGATCGTGCTCATGTTATTTTTGATTATCATAAAGAATTAGATGGTTTGAGTGAAGAATTTTTGGGAGCAAATAAAATAGGTACGACGAAAAAAGGGATTGGTCCTTGCTATACCGATAAAATGGCTCGTCAAGGCATTAGAGTAGGTGACTTGATAAGCAATGATTTTGAAAAAATGTATAAAGAAACTTTAAAAATAAAAAACGAACAAATTAGAACATATGGTGGTAAGGTTTTTGATATTGAAAAAAGTTATGAGGAATATCAAAAACTTGCTGATGAAATAAAACCATATGTAACCGATACAATTACACTTTTAAATGATGCAGTAAAAGAGGGTAAAAAAATCTTATTTGAAGGAGCACAAGGAGCTTTATTAGACATCGATTTTGGTACTTATCCTTTTGTTACATCATCAAATCCTTCAGGTGGTGGGGTTTGTATTGGCAGTGGAGTTGGTCCAACTCATATAAAAGATATTATAGGTGTAGCAAAAGCCTATTCCACAAGAGTGGGTAGTGGAGCCTTTCCTACTGAATTTGAAGATGAAGTGGCTAGTTATATTAGAGAAACTGCTCATGAATATGGAACTACAACCAAAAGACCAAGACGTATTGGATGGCTTGATGGAGTAGTATTAAAGTATAGTGCTAACATTAATGGATTAACGGGAATAGCTTTAATGTTACTTGATGTTTTATCGGGGATAGATTATCTTTATGTTTGTACTGCCTATCAATTAGATGGCAAAGTTATACATACTATTCCTTCAAGAGTGAGTGATTTTGAAAGATGTAAACCAATCTATGAGAAGTTGCCAGGTTGGGAAGAAGATGTAACAAATATAAAAAAATATGAAGATTTACCTCAAAATGCTAAGAAGTATATTGAGTTTATTGAAAAAATAACTGGTATAAGCGTTGTCATCATTTCGGTCGGTCCAGATATCAACCAAACAATTGTTAGAAGAGAAATGATGTAGGTGAATGTATGGGAAAAAAATATGATGTGATTTTAGTTGGAGCTGGTCCTGCTGGAATTTTTTGTGCTTATGAATTAATAACTAAAAATAAAAATTTGAAAGTTTTGTTAGTCGAAAAAGGCAATGACATTTATTCTAGAAAATGTCCGATTTTAGAAAAAAAAGCAACAAAATGTCCCAATACTAAAACGGGAACTTGTTATCCAAGTTGCGCGATGACCTCTGGTTTTGGTGGTTGTGGAGCTTATTCGGATGGAAAGTTTAATATTACTAGTGAATTTGGTGGTTGGATGGGTGACTATTTAGATGAAGATGAGGTGTTAGATTTAATTAAATATGTAGATAAAATTAATTTAGATCATGGTGCCCCGAAAGAACTTACGAATCCTTATACAAAAGAAGTTTTAGATATCGAAAAAAGAGGAATAGCAAGAGGATTAAAATTGTTAAGAAGCGAAGTCAGACATCTTGGTACAGAAATTAACCTTCAAGTTTTGAAAAATATTTATGAAGATATGAAACCCCATCTTGAATATTTGTTTGCGACAACTGTTGATGAAATTATTGTGAAAGATGGTAAAATTCAAGGGATTATTTTGGAAAATGGTGAAAAGTTAGAAGCCAAATATGTTGCACTTTGTATAGGTAGAGCTGGGTCTAGTTGGCTTACAAAGGTATTGTCAAAGCATGGAGTATCGTTTAAGAACAATAAAGTTGATATTGGTGTTCGGGTAGAAACAAACGATATTATTATGGAAGAAATTAATCGCTATCTTTATGAAGGTAAATTTATTTTTACCACAAGTGTAGGAACAACCGTGAGAACTTTTTGTTCAAACCCTAGTGGACATGTAGTGGTTGAAAATCATCATGGGGTAAAGGTTTGTAATGGTCATGCTTTTAATGATATTAGATTAGGTTCTAAAAACACGAATTTTGCTCTTCTAGTATCACTTGAATTTGACGAGCCTTTCAACGACCCTAACGGGTTTGCTGAAGAAATTAGTCGACTTGCTAATCAACTTAGCAATGGTGGTGTAATAGTACAAAAATTTGGTGATATTAAAAAGGGCAGAAGATCGACTAAAAAAAGGATTGATGAGGGATTTGTTAAACCTACCCTTAAAGAAGCGGTTCCTGGTGATTTAGGTTTAGTCCTTCCTTATAACGTAATGAAATCACTCATTGAAATGATTGAGGCTTTAGATTATATTACTCCTGGTATTGCTAGTGATCATACTCTTTTTTATGGAGTAGAGGCTAAATTTTATAGTGATCGACCAATTGTTAATTCTCACTTTGAAACTGCAATTCAAAATTTATATGTTGGTGGTGATGGAGCTGGTATTACCAGAGGACTTGCTCAAGCTGGAGCAAATGGTGTAAAAATTGCAAGAAGTATTATTGAAAAGGAAGGAAAATAATAAACATGAATATTAACAATAATATTAAAAAAACTTTAATTACAAAAGAAATGTTAAATGAGCGTATTGCAGAAATAGCTAAACAAATTAGTATAGAGTATGTAGATAAAAATCCAGTAATGATTTGTCTTTTAAAGGGCAGTGTATCGTATTTTGCTCATTTATGTGAAAATATTCATATTCCACTAGAATATGAATTCTTACGAGCATCTAGTTATCATGGTGCTACTACGACAGGTGAAGTAAAATTATTACATGTGCCAACAATTCCTCTAAAAAATCGTCATGTAATTATTGTTGAAGATATTATTGACACAGGTCTTACGCTTGCCGCAATTCAAAAAGTAATTCAAGATATGGAACCATCATCCTTAGAAATCACAACTCTTCTAGATAAACCATCAAGAAGAGTAGAACATAGCATTGTTCCTAAATATGTTGGTTTTACAATTCCTGATGAATTTGTTGTTGGTTTTGGTTTGGATTATAATGAACAATATCGCAACCTTCCTTATATTGGGGTTTTAAAAGAAGAAGTTTATAAATAACCTAGTTTTACTAACCTAGTTTTACTAGGTTTTTATCACCCTTTTGATCTTTTTTGAATAAATTATCTTAAGAGGTGATGAAAATGATAATACATATTTGTTTAGTTTTTTATATTATTTTTATCATAGTATTCATAATTGTTTTATCAAGATGTTTATTTATAAATGAACAAAAGAAAAGAAGGGTTTTGATGCTATCAAAAGTTTGTTATGACTTATCTCCATATTGGGTTATTCAAATTTGCCCTTCTGAAGAAATACCAAATATTATGGGGTTAGATGTTTGTTGTTATCTTGACTTGACTAATCTTGAAGAAGGAATTACAATCATTCAAAAAGTTTTAATGTCAGGTATTCCTGTCATTACAACGAATATTTATGCACATAAAATAGAAAAAGAGTTGAATAAATTAGCGAGAGAAAATAAAACGTATTTTATCTATAATGATACCTTTATCACTGATAAAATAATTGGATTAATTAACCAGGTAAATTTTTATGCAAAATAAGACAAAAAAATAAAATTATGATATAATATCAAAGAAAGCAAAAGAAAGGAGTAACCAATATGACCTCTGTAGCAAGATTAATTAAAGCTAAAACTATTTCATTTACAGAAGAAATAATTACACATTATAAAGAATTAAATTTAACTGAAACAGAAGCTATTGTTTTAATCTTTCTTTTTCGAAAATTAGATGATCAGGATAATATTTTATCCACAAGTGCTTTGACAAAAAAAATGACTTTGAGTGAAGATGAATTATCTAATTTGGTGGTCGGACTTGTTCAAAAAGGTTTTATTGAAATAAGCATGGAAGAGGGAGTGGAATCATTTGAACTTGATGGTGTATATGAGGCCTTAGCTGCTGTTTTAAATCAAGAAAATACAACTGCATTTATAGATAGGCAAGATATGTTAAGTCAAATTGTTTTATATGTTGAAACTACTTATGCTAAACCTTGCGCACCTGCCGATTTGATGATTATCAATTCATGGTTAGATTTAGGGTATTCCTATAATGAAATAAAAACTGCTGTTTTAGATAGCCTTAAAGCTAAAAAATTACATTTAAAATATGCAGATGCTATTTTAGCAAATCGTAAAACACAAAGTAAGCGAACAATGGTTGAATATGATGAAGATATTAAAAAAATGTTGGATGCCATGTATGTCAAAAGATGAAGTAGCATTGATTTTACAAAATTTGGAAAACCTTTTTCCTCATGCATCTTGTGAATTAATATACCACAATTTATTTGAATTGTTGATTGCGGTAAGTTTATCAGCACAAACAACTGATAAGGCTGTAAATAAAGTCACTCCTAATCTTTTTGCAGCTTATCCTGATGCTTTAAGTTTATCTCAAGCATCTCAAATGGATGTTCAAAAAATTATTCAAACCATTGGTCTAAGTCATAATAAAAGTAAGAATATCATTGCTCTTAGTAAAATTTTAATTGAAAAGTATCAAGGAGAAGTTCCTAGGGAACAAGAACAATTAGAGAGTTTGCCAGGGGTAGGACGTAAAACTGCCAATGTCATTTTAACCGAAGGCTATCATATCCCAAGATTACCTGTTGATACTCATGTGGAAAGAGTATCGAAAAGAATGGGAATTGTTGATCAAAATGCTTCCGTTTTACAAGTAGAATTAAAATTAATGGAGTGCATTGACGAAAGTAAGTGGCATCAAGCCCATCATTTGTTCTTATTTATGGGACGTTACAAGTGTTTAGCTAAAAATCCTAAATGTGAGGATTGTTTTTATAAAGATAAATGTAAATATGACAAAAACCCCCTTAAATAAATGATATATTAAATATATCAATATTTAGGGGGTTTTTATGTTTATTAAAGTATTTGATGAAGAACATGAATTAGATTTAGAAAAAAAGGTAAATGAATTTTTAAATCATTTTCAAACAGAAGATATTATTGATATTAAATATAGTGTTGCGACTTTATATGATGGTAGAAGTCAGGTATATTGCTATTCTTGTCTTATTATGATCAAAGATTAAATTTCTCTTTCATAGATGGATCAATGTAGATCGTTTTGTTATTGGTAAAAGTAACATTTGATCCTTTCATTCCAGGAATTTTCTTTAGATATTTAACTAAAACGTAGTCAACAGGGACACTAGAAGAATTAGAAAATTTAGAAAAACTTGCGGCTAGATTAGCACAAAAGCGAATATCTTGTTCAGTTAAGATATAGGATGGGTGAGGAACTTTAAAAACAACATGAGAACCCGGTGCATCCTTAACATGAAACCACCAATCATAACTTTGGGCAAGTTTATGCGTGATATATTCATTTTGGATATTATTTTTCCCTACTAGTATTTCATTTTTATTTAAAATATATTTAGTAATGTTTATCTTTTTATTTTTTGGTTTAGATTGATTTTTGTCTTTAAGATATTTATTTTTTATTAATTCCATTTTAATTTCTTCAAGATCTATATTGTTGGCAAAATCAATTTGACTAGATATTTCATCTAAATATTTCAGTTCATTATTCGCAATTTTCAATTGCAAGTCAATCATAACAAGGGCATTTTTGGCTTTTTTAGCCTTTGTGAAAAGTTTTTTTAAATTGGTACTTGGGTCAAGCATAGGATCTAATTGAATTTCAAGTGGTTGATTATGAAAAAAATCATCGACAATAATTGTATGCATTCCTTTTTGAACTTTATAAAGATTAGCCTGTAATAAAATACCAATCTCATTCAATTTTAAATTTTCATTTGCAACAGTTAAATCGCTTTGTAAATGATCAATTTTACTTTGTAAATGAATGATTTTATTTTTTATTATTTTTTTTAAGGCTTTGGCTTTATCATTATAAATTATCTTATAATCTTTATAATAGACTTCAAGCATCATACTTATAGAATCAAATCCATCTTGAATGACTGGATAGTGAAAAAGAGGTAAAACATAAAAATCATATTTTTTGTCAATTTGATAGATTGCAAATTTTAAAGGATTTTGCAAATAACTCTTAATACTTTGATGTGAATTTTGAATTGCATCTTTTGCAATTTTAGATACTCCTTGTAATAGTTCTAGATCATATTGGTCAGATTCATCAAGTAAAAAAGGATGAATAGTAGCATTAGATGGTGGATAAGAGTAGGAGACCTTTGGAAGAATGAATCTTTTGCAATCTTCTGATGGAGGAAGTTTTCGAATAGCATCAATAATTATTTTTTGTGAATTTACTAAAATAATATTGCTATTTCTTCCCATCAATTCAAAAATTAAAAGATAAGTAACGTTATCACCAAGTTCGTTTGTACAACGAATATGAAAAACGATAATTCGATCATTATCAATTTGTTCAATTTTACTAATTATACCTCTTTCTAAATATTTGCGTAAAACCATACAAAAATTTTTAGGAGACTCAAATGATGATATTTTTTGGGTAGTTAAATAAATTCTAGGCATATCTAAAGAAGAAGATATAAAAAGTTGATAATTTTTAATTTGTTTATCAGTTTGATCTTTAGATCTAATTTGTAGACATAAATCTAAAGCATTTGGTTCAATGATTTTGTTGATTTTACCACCAACTAATTTTTCGCTTAATTCAGATGTTAAAAAATGAATAAGAATACCATCGTAGGGCATATTGTTTAACCTTCTTTTTATAAATTTATACTTTATTATACAACAAAAAATTAAAAATAACAAAACTATTGAAAAAAAAAAC
>OLYB01000402.1_pt1 | contig 43547 bp, 63 predicted proteins | sample 1674481 | NCBI WGS metagenome assembly OLYB01 (sample SAMEA103958167, study PRJEB25191) | human gut metagenome
TCCGAAACAGTGTTTCACGAAAAATAAAGAGTTCGGATTTGCACTATTTGGTGGAGCTATGCCCTCAATATCCGAACTCTCGATAGTGAGGGTATTGTTCCCTGAAACATTGAAGGTCAGTACGATTCTTCGCCCTTTGTCTCCGTTGTCATACACGAAGACAGAGTTCACAAGGGTATCTATGATTCTTCGTTGATACTCTACATCTTTTATATCGCCGCTCTTAAATGAGGTGAGCCAATATACAATGCGCTCCTTCGATAAGAGCGGCTTTTTCATTTCTTCTCGTGCTATTTGTCCTTCGATATTTAATCGTTCTTGTTCCAGCTCCTCAAGTCTTTCTTTAGTGGTGCTGGTGATAATACCTTGTTCGATAGCCGCCATGAGATTCTTAATCTTTTTATTGGTATCTTTCAACAATCCCTGTAGACCTATGAGAACAGATGTATCTTGTAGGTCTTTTTCTATAAGCTCCATCGCTCGGGTGGCAATAAGCTCTATATTTTCATCTGTGAGAACATGGGAAACTGTATATCGAACAACCAATTCTTCTATCCAGTCTTTCTTTTCCACTTTCTTCTCACAGCTCTTTCCTCGTTTACGCTTGGCGCATTTGTAGTAGTAATACATTCTACCTGTCTTTGATGTGCCGCTTTCTCCTATCATCGGGCTACCACAATGACCGCAGAACAGCTTCGTAGACAGCAGATAGTCTTCCTTGGCTTTATTTCTTGCCCGTGAAGCAAAGTTGTGATGGAGTAATGACTGCACCTTATCGAACAAAGGCTTGTCTATTATGGAAGGTATAGCATCCTCTATAGTTACATCATCATATCGGTAAACGCCTATGTATTTATCATTTCTTAAAATCCTACCAAGACTGTTTTTATTAAAAGAGTTTCCTCGTGAAGTTTTGAATCCATTATTATTCAGCCAATCCACAATCTCAGTCTGTGATTTCCCTTCGGCATACATAGTGAATATTGCCTGAACAGCTTTCGCCCCCACGGGTTCTATTTCATATTGTCTGTTTTCTCCAATTTTATATCCAAGAGCAAGACTTCCCATCGCTATCTTATGGAGGGCGTTTTCTTTGAGACCTCGCTTAATGCTTCGAGCAAGATTTTCACTGTAATACTCAGCATATCCCTCAAGCACAGATTCCAAAATGATTCCTTCGGGGGTATCAGGCATAGGCTGTTTCGCATAGAAAACACGGACACCGTTCTTTTTGAGCTTTGCTTTATAAATTGCCGAATCATATCGGTTACGAGCAAAACGGTCAAGAGTGTACATAATCACAGCGTCAAAATGTCCTTTTTCACTGTCTTTTATAAGACGCTGAAAACTTGGGCGGTTATCCGTTTTACCTGAAATCGCTCTGTCAATATATTCATCTATTACTACAAACCCATTCTTTATGGCAAACTCCTGACATTCTCGAAGCTGACCCTCTATGGATTCTTCTCGTTGGTTATGGCTCGAATAGCGAGCATAGATTACCGCTTTGATAATCTCACCTCCAATAACCGTTTTCGTTTTAATAATTCAAAAGGAATAATCTTAGACTGCATGAGTTGATTCCTTATCCCCTTCTAATTCTTCTCTATTCTCAAACTCATACGCCATAGACATGAACTCATGCTTTGCTCTGCGAGAAAGACTTCTATAGATTCTCAGCAAATCCTCCTCGTCTTCATTCACGGCTTTAGGTTCGTGAAGGTCTTCTTCATCGGCGAAGAAATCCATAACAGAGCAGTCCAGCTTTCGAGCAAGCATGAGCATGACTTCCTGTTTGGGTAAAGACCCGTTATACCAAGCACTTACCTTCGATGTGCTAAGACCAAGCTCCTTACATAGAGCTGTTGGGTTAGTTCCACGCTCTGAACAAATTCGTTTTAGGTTATCGGCAAATGTCATTCCGTATCGCTCCTCTCAAATTTAATTCTGAATTTTAGATTTAGGGTATTGACAACTCTAAGAATCAGAATTATAATAAGAACATCAAATCTGAAATATAGATTTGACAATAAGAAACCAGCCCCTTGAAAGATACCTTTTTCAAGGAGAAAAGCGGATTCTTATTCTTGTTGTGGCTAATAAGAATAATAACATGAAATCCGCTTTTCGTCAAGGTTGGCTCTGATTTTCAGAATAGCGGAAAGGAGTGATTTTCAGTGAATGTCAAGTCAAGAATGGCTGAGATTGGTATGACACAAGTGGACATGATGTTGGAACTGCAAAAGCGAGGTTACAGTGTTCAACCGCCCATGATGTCAAGTATTCTCCGTGGGGTTTATACCTACCCCAAAGCAAAGCAGATTCTTGCAGAGTGCGAGAAGATTCTTAAAGAACGTGAGAAGAAATGAACCTGTCAAAACAACAGGTGAATGACCTCGCAAGTCCGTTGGTGGGTATCATCTCTAAATTTTACGAAGACCCACAAAATGAGAAGGAGTTTCAGAAATGGTTAAAACAGCAACAAGAAAAGTCAGCAGAAGAAAGCTCGTAGTAGCACAGGCATATTTCATCTTAGCTTTATGTGTTATCGCAGGGTTGGTCGTTGGGTGCTTCATCGGTCGTTTGACCGCACCAAAGGAAGTCGAAACTGTTACCAAAACAGTTGAAATCCCGATTTCCTACTCGGGAGATTCCCTTCCTGAAAATGAAGAAATCACCTATTATGATGTTCCTTTATCTCACAGCCTACAGAGTTACATCTACGAAGTATGTGCAGATGAAAATGTTCCAATGTCTCTCGTAATAGCGATGATTGAGCATGAAAGCGGATTTAACCCCGAAGTGGTTAGTTCTACTGATGATTATGGTCTCATGCAGATAAATGAAATCAATCATAGTCAGTTGGAAGAAAAGTTCCATTCGGCAGATATGCTCAATCCTTATCAGAATGTGTTCTGTGGAACAAAGATTATTGGCTCGTACATTGAAAAATACGAAGACTTGTCTCAGGCATTGATGGCTTACAACATGGGTGAGTATGGAGCAAAGAAAGCATGGTTGGCTGGAACTACCTCTACTTCTTACACAGAATCTATTCTCAGTCTCATGGAGAGCTATGAGCAGGAGGTGAAGGAAAATGCCACAACTTCTAACAATGAGTAACGGGGAATCCGAAACCATTTTATCGCCCAAAGATTTTGAATACTTGATTGATAAGCACATGGGGTTGGACAGTGCAAATTATTATCAGAATCAAATCGAGGAGCTTTCAGAACTCATTAGGGAACTGGATAGCTACATAGATGATAAAGATGTTCATACCTCTGTTGAGGAGGTGTTGAAAGTTCATGGCTACGAATAGGAAAGTAGGAAATGCTTTTGAGACAGAGTTTTGCGAATTGCTTTTCAGTCACGGTTATTGGGTTCACAATATGGCACAAAATGCCGCTGGACAACCAGCAGACATCATTGCCGTTAAAAATAAAACAGCTTTTCTGATTGATTGTAAAGTGTGTTCTCATCATAAATTCCCTCTTTCGAGAATTGAGGAAAATCAGCACTTTGCGATGGAAGCATGGAAACAGGCTGGTAACGGAGAAGGTTGGTTTGCTCTAAAAGTTGATAATGAGGTGATTATGATTCCTCACTTCAACATGGTCGCTCTTTCCTACGAAAAAGCTGTACTCAATTTAGAGGATATGCGAGCGTATGGAGCGAAGCTGGAAAGGTGGTTGAGAAAATGCTGATTGCAGTATCAAACACTTTGACAGTGGACAACCCATCTTTAGAGCTGGTGATGTGGTGCAAACGAAACCTTACAGTCAGTAATCCTGAGTATGCAAAAAAGGCTCGAATGAATTTATGGCTTGGTAATACTCCAAAGGTACTGTACCTCTATGAAACACGAGGAAAGAAAATGATACTCCCTTTCGGGGTACTGAGGTCTTTACCAAAAGAGATAACAGACAATGCCATTTTTATAAGCGAATTTGCGTCTCCTGTGGAAGTGGATTTCGGAGCAGATATTCCTCTCTACGATTATCAGGAAGACGCTGTACAGGCAATGATAGACGCTCAATATGGTATTTTGCAGAGTGCCGCTGGTAGCGGTAAGACGCAGATGGGTATTGCTCTTGCGGCAAAGCTCGGGAGAAGAACCTTATGGCTATGTCATACACTCGACCTTGTTAAGCAGAGCCGAGAGCGAGCTGAGATGTACATGGACAAATCTCTCATAGGAACAATCACTGAGGGGAAGGTCAATCTCGGCGAAGGAATCACTTTCGCAACCATACAGACCATGAGCAAACTGGATTTGGCTCAGTACAAGAACTATTGGGATTGCATTATTACTGACGAGGTACACAGAGTTAGCGGCAGTCCTACCGCAGTCACGCAGTATCAGAAGGTGTTGAACAGTCTATCGGCACGACACAAATACGGGTTATCGGCTACGGTGCATAGAGCAGATGGAATGATTCAAGCTACATACGCTTTGGTGGGTAACATTGCCTATCAAGTTCCCGATGAAGCAGTTGCAGACAAGATTATGAAGGTGGGAATACACCCTGTCAACACGGGGATTCAAATAAGCCGAGAAGCACTCAATACAGACGGTACTTTGAATTACACGAAGTTGATTACATATCTTACTGAAAATCGTGAGAGAACCACTCTGATTGCAGACATGATAGAAAGAGATAAATCTTCATTGATTCTGTCTGACAGACTTCATCATCTCGAAGCAATCATGAACCATTTACCTTTTGAAATGCAACAGGACGCTGTGATGATAAGCGGAAAAATGACATCAAAAAAAGGTAAGGTCGAGAGGGAGCAAGCTCTCGAAGATATGAGGAGAGGTAAGAAGAAATATCTCTTTGCTACCTACTCTCTCGCAAAAGAAGGGTTAGATGTCCCTCGATTGGAGCGTTTGTACCTCACAACACCTCAGAAAGATTATGCCGTGGTGACGCAGAGTATTGGGCGTATCGCTCGAATCTTTGACGGAAAGGCAGACCCTATAGCTTACGATTTCGTGGACGATATAGCTTATCTCGTCAAGTCATACAAAAAACGATGTACTACCTATCGGAAGAACGGCTGTTATTTCGTTAAGGAGGTGAATACCGTATGAGACTTATCACTTATGACTGTGAGGTGTTTGCCTATGATTGGCTTGTAACCCTGAAAGACAAAGAGACAGGAGCTTACACCTGTATTTGGAATGACAACGAAGCTCTAAAGATGGCTCTTTCTGATGATTGCATTTATGTAGGATTCAACTCGAAGCACTACGACCAATTCATCATAAAAGCCATTGTCGCAGGGTTCACTCCCCAAGAGATTAAACAAGTCAATGATTACATCATCGGTGGAGGTCAAGGCTGGGATTGTCCAATGCTTAAAGATTTCTACTTTGCTTTCAGTAATGTTGACATCAAGGACGATATGCAGATGGGCTTGTCTCTGAAAGCTATTGAAGGACACCTCGGTTTATCCGTCAAGGAAAGCACCGTACCGTTCGACATTGACCGACCTCTCACCGCTGAGGAAAAGCAAGAGACCGAGTATTACTGTAAGCACGATGTTGATACCGCAGAAAAGCTGATTGATATTCGTAAAGATTACCTCAAAAACAAGGTACATATCGGACGATTGGCTGGGCTGACTGATGTTCGTGCAATGGGTATGACAAATGCCAAACTTACAGCGGCAATGCTGAAAGCGTCAAAGAAACCTCATGACGATGAGAGGAAGTATGTTTACCCTGAGAAGTTGCTCCGTGAGTACATACCGCCCGAGGTCTTCGCTTTCTTTGATAAGATGTACGACCCGTCAATTTCTGACAAGGAATTATTCAGCGGAAAGCTGGATTTCAAAATTGGAGATTGCCCCGGGGTTGTAGGTTACGGTGGTATTCATGCCGCTATACCAAATTACTTTTTCGAGGAGAGCGAGAACAGAGTAATACGCAACAAAGATGTTGCAAGTTATTACCCTCACCTCATGACCCTATGTGGGTATACCTCACGAAACATTCCTTCGGCTGAGATATTCGAGAATGTCCTTGACACTCGAATGAAAGCTAAAGCAAGCGGTGATAAAGCCACAGCAAACGCTTTGAAGCTCGTTGTGAACACCACTTATGGGGCATTGCTGAACAAGTACAATGACTTATTTGACCCTCTCATGGGAAGGTCGGTTTGTATCACTGGACAGTTATTTTTACTGGAATTGGCTGAACATCTCTACTCTGAGGTAGACGGATTGAAAATCGTACAGCTCAATACAGACGGTATCATGCTGGAATGTGACAGAGACCAGTTAGAGCTTGTCGATTCAATTTGTGAAGAATGGCAGTCACGAACAGGGTTTGAGCTTGAAACGGATTCGGTTTCCAAGATAGCTCAGAAAGATGTGAATAACTATGTTGAGGTACAGGCTGATGGTAAGTCCAAAGCCAAAGGAGGTTATCTCGTTAAAGGTATCTCTACAGTAGGAGCGTTCAATATCAACAATTCCTGCTGTATCGTGGCTACTGCACTGAAAGAATACTTTGTAAACGGTACTCCCGTGGAAGAAACCATCAATGATTGCACCGATATATTTCAGTTTCAAATCATTGCTAAAGCTGGGGCTAAATACCGTGAAGCCTATCACATGGTCGATGGTGTGAAAGAGCCTGTGCAAAAAGTAAACCGAGTTTACGCTACCGCAGACGAGCGGTATGGGAAGTTGTTCAAGGTAAAAGCTGAGGACGATTCCACAGCCAAAATAGAAATGCTTCCCGAACACTGTATCATCGACAACGACAATCAATTAAGCATTTCTGATGTGGATAAATCTTTCTACATCGAAATGGCTAAGAAGCGTGTCAATGATTTCAAAGGCATAAAACCTGAAAAAAAGAGGAGGACTAAGAAAATGGCTACTACTAAAGCTACCGCAAAAGAAACCAAGGACGCAAATGTTTATCAGCGTTTGCTCACAGCGAGGGCGAAGTTCCTCGAAGCAGATGTACAGAAGACAGGAAAGAATATGCACCTGTCGTTCAAGTATTTCGAGCTTGACGATATTGTACCTTCTGCAATCCGCATTTTCAATGAGGTCGGCTTGATTCCTATTGTGAACTTCACCGCCGATACAGCGACAATGAGTATTATCAACACAGATAATCCCGAAGAAAGCATTTCTTTTACAGCACCGTTCAATCAGATTGCTCCTATCGTAAGCAATGCTGGAAAACAGGCTACAAACGAAATGCAGGCTCTCGGTTCTTCCATTACTTATATGCGCCGCTATCTCTATATGATGGCTCTTGATATTTGTGAAAGTGATTCCATTGACGCAAATATCGGCAATGACACCGCCCCTGCTCAGACAGAGAAAAAAGCTCCTGCAACTCCTCAGCAGAGACAGGAAGTAAAGCAGGAACTTACCGCTCCTAATGACAATGCTACTTCCTTGCAGATTAAAGGGTTGAAAGCAGTTCTGAAACAGCTTAGGGAAGCAGACCCGTCTAAGGAAGAAATGATTTCTAATATTGCTGTTCAGACAAAGGGATTTACTGAGATTTCAAAGTCTGACTGCGAGGAGCTTATCAACCGTATCAAAGAAATGCTTGGAGAAGGGAGCGAAGAATAATGGCTGATATTAAATGGATTGAGGGGAATCGTATTCAGATTGCCCCTCCGAAAAAGACAAAGAAAATCACAGGTACTCGATTTGCTACCATTCTCGGTCTGAACCCTTGGTCTACAGAATTTGAGATGTGGTGTGCTATCACCAAGACTTATGAAAAGCCTTTTGAGGACACCATCTATACCATCGCTGGTAAGACCATCGAACCGAAACAGGCGGCTTATATGAAAAAGTCCTATGCGATGGACATTATCTCTCCTACCGATATGTGGGGTAAGGATTATTTCAATAAGACATGGGGCGATTTCTTCCCTGAGAATCCTCATCTCGGCGGTATGTGGGACTACCTTTCCAAAGATGAAGATGGAAAAGTTGACGCTGTTTTGGAGATGAAGACCACAAAGAGGGCTGAGGATTGGGAAAACGATATTCCTGAGTATTACGCATTACAGGCGGCTCTCTACGCATATCTGCTTGGTATTGACGATGTTATCATGGTTGCTTCATTCCTTGAGGAGAAAGATTACGAAGACCCGAAGAAGTACAAGCCTAACATCAAGAACACCATTACGGTAGAGTTCAAGGTATCTGAGCGTTACCCTGATTTCGCAGACAAGGTAGCACAGGTTGAAAAATGGTGGTCTGATTATGTCGAGACTGGTATCTCTCCTGCTTTCGATGAAAAGAAAGACGCAGAGATTTTGGCGGCATTGAGAACGAATACGCTTTCTCCTGAAACCGATATTGATGGTCTCATCAAAGAAGCGGAAGGTCTTAAAAAAGAACTGGACGAGGTAGCCGCTACTACTGCCGAGAAGGAGAAAAGGCTCAAGACCATCAACGATATTATCAAGGAACACGCCGTATCTCAGTTCCGAGATGGTGACAAAAAGGTTGAGGTCAAGGGTTCTACATACACTTGGACAGTATCTCGTTCTGAGACCACCAGTGTTGATAAAGACGCTCTGAAAGCCGATGGGCTTTTAGATAAATACAGTAAGAAGACTACACAGTATCGTATGACTGTGAAATAAGGAGGAAACAGATATGTATATTGACCCGTTTTGGTGTGGTGTTTTCGCCACTATCATTACCGAAGTAATTTTTGTTATCGCCGCCTGTTTCGTGGTTGGCTTGAAGAAGGGAGATAAATAATAATGGCAAGAATTCCTATGACAAGCGGATTTGTTCTTATCCCCGAGGGTGAGTACGTTTTCCGTATCTATGACGCAAAATACGATGAAGAATTTGGCAAGATTGAAGTCAAATTGGTAAACGCACAGGGAGCTACCCATACGGAGCGTTTCTCCATCAAAGATTCCAACGATGAGTTTAACGAAAAGGCTCTCAACGCTTTCTCCTATTTTGCAAAGACAGCTATGAATGATTACACGCTCGAAGATGTTGACCCTGAGGAGCTTATCGACCATTACATTTGCGCTGAGGTTATTCATACTCAAGTTCCGTCCAACAAACACCCGAACAAGATGGTGACTTTTGCAAATCTCGGAGACAAGTCTCCTGCTGATGGTTTTGACACCGAACCCGTGGCTCGTGCATTAACCATTGGTCGTGGTGATAAAGCGAAAGCCGCAACAGCACCTAAACCTACTGCTCAGAGTAATACCAAAAAAGGGTTAGACCTTGACAGTTTGCTCGGTTAAGTTCATTGGTCGGGAGAGTTAAATCTCTCCCGTACCATCAGAGGAGGTGTGACATTGGCTGATAATGTAAATCACCCATCGCATTACGAGACAGGAAATTTTGAATGTATCGAGGTGATGATTGAGACCCAAGGCATTGAAGCGGTGAAAAACTTCTGTCAATGCAATGCTTTCAAATATCTTTACAGAGCGAGACGAAAGAACGGTTTGGAAGATATAAAGAAAGCAATTTGGTATCTCAACAAATATGTTGAGTTATGTGAGGAAAGTGAAGATTCATGTCGAGATTGCCTTGGAGCGTCATTCAATGATTGCCACCAATGCCCTCGACAGATGGGAGGTAACAAGTAATGCCTATAAATATAGGAAGAAATAAAGAGGAGCAAGAGCGAATCAATACTCTCACAGATTTCATGGGCGAACATATCACGAATGAGATTGTGTATACGCTGTGGGATAGAGGATTCTTTGTGAAACCAGCTTCTATCCATCATCACGGACAGTATGACGGTGCGTTGTTCGACCATTCTTACGAAGTAGCGAAAGCTCTTGTGGAATTGACCCAAAAGCTCGGTCTTTCTTGGGAGCTTGAAAGAAGTCCGTATATCGTTGGTATGTTCCATGATTTGTGTAAGCTGGACAATTACAAGAAATCTGACGGCGATGAAGCGTGGGAATATAACAACGCTACCCTACTCCCCGGTCATGGTGAGAAATCCGTTATATTCGCTCAACAGCTTTTGAAGCTCACCGAGGAAGAAATCTATTGTATCAGATGGCACATGGGCGCATTTGACAGCAAGGATAATTGGAACAGTTACGGTAGGGCTTGTACGATGTACCCCAATGTTCTTTTTACCCATACCGCTGATATGATTGCCGCTCGAATCAAGGGGGTGTAAGCATGAGAGTTCCTAACTTGGAATTGATTCTCTATAAGGCTCAGGAGATTTTGATAAAGGATAAAGAGTTCATCAAGACCCTTACTGAGAAAAAGAATAATAGCAAAGTAAATTATGTTGCTGTTGATTTCGAGGTAATTGTCTTCCCTCAGATGTGGGGGAACACTTGCACTGGCTTTGATATTACCCCTGACGGTAGTCCAGCTATCGGAGGTTGTGCAATGACGAAGGAATATACGACCATCGTCCATGAGCTTGCTACTGATACATTCTGTGTATTCTTTGGGGACAGACCTTGCTATAAGGTTACAAACGCCAATGAAGATTTTTATGCAGACATGAAGAATCATCAGATGGCAAGTCTTTCAGAAGCAAAGAAAAAATATTAAGAGGAGGATTTGAACCCATGTATAAATTGAAGAATGTAAACGGCAAAGTTAATTGTCTGCTTCGTACAGGCAAGGATTTTGTAAAAAATAATATCTCGGTGTCTGCGGCACAGCACATTATCGACACAGGTAAGATGGTCGAATCTGAGAATCCTGACTACCCTATCTGTATTGATGATAAGTGGTTCTTTGAAGGTGTGGAAATCGAAGAACCCAAGCCGAAAAAGAAGCCGAAGAATTATACGGCAGAAAAGGTTGGTGAGTAACAATGCGAACTTTTTATTCTGAATATGTAAATCATTGTCTCCGATTTTATGTGAGACACCCCAATCCAAAGTTCCACAGTGCCGCTGATAAAAATAATTGGCTTGCCTGTAAGGACGCTTTAGAGGGATTTACGGATAAGGAGAGAGATTTACTTACCGCTATCTATCGAGATGGAGATACAGTCGCAGATAATGTTTATCAGACCGCAAAGCTCAATGGTATGAAGCAAGACACTGTTTGGAAACTTGTGAATGAGCTTGAAAGAAAGGTGGCTAAGAGACGTGGTTTGTTATGACAATATTCCTGAGGAATTAAAGAATCTGAATCAATGGGTTTGCGCTTCGGACAGTAGTAAAGTTCCTATGAAAGCATGGGAAAACGAAGCCGCTTCTTCAACTAATCCTGAAACATGGTCGGATTTCGATACTGCTCTCGAATCTGTAAAGAACAAATACTATGACTACTGCGGATTTGTGTTTGCAGATAACGGGTATGTGGGAATCGACATTGACGATGGATATGACGATGAAGGATTCATAAGTGTCCTCGGTGCAGATATTGTCGGGAAATGCCACAGCTATACGGAGAAATCCCGAAGCGGTAGAGGTTTTCATATATTGCTTCGGGGAACTCTCCCCTTCAAGGGAAAGAACAACCTTAAAGGAGTGGAGATTTATAAAGCGGCAAGGTACTTTATCATGACAGGCGATGTGATATTGTATCGAGACATCATTGAAAATCAGGAAGCCATAGACTATGTGGTTGAGAAATATTTTCCTGAGACAAGAGATACCTCAAATAAAATGATTGTCGGCAGAGACAAAATCTATTCACCTGTTTGGGAAGACCCGATTGTAGATGGTCGTGTGAAGCTCAGACCTGTTTATCCGAGAATCCCGAACGGAAGCCGCAATATTTGTCTCACCTCTCTTGCTGGTATGTTACACAATCAGGGGTACAGCAAAGGGCAGATATATGACGAGCTTCTTTATGCAAACACCGTAGCCTGTGACCCTCCCCTTGATAGATATGAGCTAAGAACCATTTGCAACAGCGTTACGAGGTATAAGCGATGAAATTATAAATTTTAACACGAAAAAGATAAGAAATTGCATTTTATGTATTGACATTCAATCTTTTAAATGTTATATTATAATCACAGCAAGACAAGAAATCATCTTAATCAGATTAAGGAGGAAAACAAGATGGAAGTAAAGAGAACCATGACTGTAGATGTAGAGATGTTCGAGGTTGGCGATGTTATTAAATTCAAGCTCACCGATGGAGAAAAGGTACAGGCAAAAGCTGTCAAAGAAACACCTGAGGGTATGCTGTTTGTGCTGGTAGATTGTCTCGCTAAGGAATATCCGATGTTTAAGAACATTGATGGTATGGACGAAGACGATATTACTTATATGAACTCTGACCTTCGCAAAGCCCTGAATGGAGAAATCATTGCTCGCTTCCCCGAAGAAATCAGAAGCCGCATGATTGCAGTCAATACAGAGGGTGATATGCTTCGCATTCCTTCCGAGAAAGAAATCTTCGGTGAGAATGTCTATGGACAGGCTGAGGATAAGAAGGTAAAACGCTGGAAGCCTATGAAGAAGCGTAGAAATCGTATTGCTTTTCAGGGTAAGGAAGGTGCTTGGGAATGGTATTGGCTGATGAATCGCCATCAGGAATACGCTTCCAATTTCGCCAGTGTCAACGGCAACGGTAATGCGTACTACTACTACGCCAGTGCCTCTGATGGCGTTCGCCCCGTATTTCTCTTATCTTAATATCTCGCCCCTTTATGGGGCGAGTTGAGACACTGACAACAAACATAATGAGGTTATAAATATGGATTCAACAGGAAATAAAATAATCTGCCCTCTGCTCACTACTAACACTATAGTAGATGAAAATAACAATGTTAAGATTGGTACTCAGCCTGTCTTTTGTGTTGAGGAACAGTGTGCGTGGTGGCTTGAGGACAAACAGAAATGTTCAATAAAAGTGTTAGGAGGTAGAAAATAGAATGTCATATTACATGAGTGACACACCTGATATAAAGCGTGGCGATATTTTCTATATTGCAAATTCAAAATATTACGCTACAGACCCCGAAAATGAAGCGGGGAGACCTGCTATTATCGTATCAAACGATATTCTTAATAAAAGTTCATCTGTTGTAGAGGTTGTATATCTTACAACGAGAGATAAGAAGCCCATGCCTACCCATGTAGGTATCGTATGCAAAATCCCTTCTACTGCCCTTTGTGAAACTATTTATACGGTAACAAAAGACAGAATCGGAGATTTCATAAAAAGCTGTTCCGCTGAGGAAATGGCGGCAATCGACAAGGCTATGGCTGTTTCTCTTGGTCTCTCTGTTTCTATAGAGAGAGAGGTTGATAATACAGAAAACAGCACCTCTACTGTTTATGTCGAAAGGAATCTCTACAAGACGCTCTATGAACAGCTTCTTGACAGAGTAACAGTGAGGTGATGGGAAATGCAGGAGCTTTTTGAGACCCGAAACGGACGGGTAATCATGGACGAGGATTTGTCCGCAAAGATGTATCTCATTAAGCATTATCACCCTGAAAAAGCTGACGAAACCAGCTCAGGCTTTGAATGGTCTGAAATGGGTATGGCAAATCTCTTCGGTCTGCTCTACTCACAGGAAGCTCGATACTGTCCTGAACATAAAAGCTGGTACACATACTTCGAGGGAGCTTGGAGAAAAGACGAAGGAGCAATTCTCGTATCTGAGAAAATCAAAGACTTCGTTCGCCTGATGATTCTCTACTGCGGAGAAATCGAAGACGATGATTTGCGAAAATCCTATACAAACTTCGTCAACAAAATGGGTGACAGACGCATGAGAGACAGAATCCTCAAAGACGCTACAGGAGAGCTTCGTATCTCAGCGGTACAGTTTGACAGCGACCCTTATCTCATAAATTGCCTGAATGGTACATACGACCTCAGAGACTTCTCTTTCAGAGAGCATAATTGGGAAGACTTTCTCACCATGCAGACCGCTTTCAGTCACACTATCTCTCGTGATGTACGCTGTGAGCGATGGGAAAAATTCATTGATGAAGTCACTCAGGGAAATAAAGACAAGGCTGATTTTCTTCAAAGAGCATTGGGGTATTCCATGCTTGGTATGAGCAATGAGGAGTGTATGTTCATTCTTCATGGCAAGACTACGAGAAACGGTAAATCCACCTTGCTCAATACCATCGAAACCATGCTGGGTGATTATGCAAAAGTTGCCCCTGTCGGCATGATTTGCCGTGGAGACAGGCAGAAAGACGCAGAAGCCGCTTCCCCTACCCTCGCTGGTCTTAAAGGTAAACGCTTTGTCACCATGTCAGAAAGTAATGAGTATGGCAAGCTGGACGAGGAGAAAATCAAACAGCTTACGGGCGGCGAGGAAATCTCAGCTCGTGCCTTATATCAGTCGGCTATCACATTCAAGCCGCAGTTCACTCTTTGGCTTTCCTGTAATGATTTGCCGATGGTAACGGACAAAAGTCTGTTTGCTTCTGAGCGTATCAAAGTGATTGAGTTTAATCGCCACTTCACACCTGAGGAGCAGGACACTCACCTTAAAGATGAGCTGTGCGAACAGCATAACATGAGTGGTATTTTCATGTGGCTGATTCGTGGATATATTCGCTACAAAGAGCGTGGGCTTACCATGAGCGAGGAGCTTCGCAAGGTTGTTAAGAAATACGAGAATGACAACGACATTGTGTTGCAATTCCTCGAAGCTCGCTGTGAGAGATTTGAAAATGCCGATGAATACGGTACAAAGGAATCTCGGGTGCTAATTAAGGCAAAAGACCTCTATCAAGCCTTTAAGATTTGGGCGAAATCCGAGGGTGCTTATGTCCTATCTGCAAGGAAGTTCAATGCCGAGATGGAGCGACACCCTGAGTGGTTCGATAGGAAATCGACTTCCAGCGGATTCGTTATTTACTGGGGAGTTAAATTAAAGGAGGTGCTGTAAGTATGCTCGAATATGCAAAAAGAGAACTTGCTCGAATTGATAAAGACAACGATGGTATGCAGGATAGGATAAACAATCAGATTCTCGAAATCATTGAAAAATTCAGTAAGCAAGGTCACAGTGATTTTTCGGCAAGCTATGCGCTATCAATTTTGGAGAGACTTTTGAGGTTTAAGCCTATCACCCCTCTTACTGGTGAAGATGATGAGTGGAACGAAGTTTATGAGAAAAATGGTTTGATTCATTGTCAAAACAGGCGATGTTCGAGTGTTTTCATGGATAAAGATAAACACGGGAATATCATTCATTGTGAGGACATTGACGCTTATGTAGTTTCTGATAACGGAGGTATCACTTGGTTTTCGAGTGGTAGATTCAGAAAGACAGTGACTTTTCCTTACACTCCTCCAACCCACGCTGAGAAAATCTATATTGAATATATCGGCAATGAGTGTGAAGTAATCACTGACAAGCCTGACCGTATCAAGGCTCTCTATGAGCGTAAGATAAAAGAATTTGAGGTGGTGTGATGAAAACCTTAAAAGATAAAATCCGTCCTCTCATGTGCGGAGACGGATATGACGCAGAAGCTCGACTTGATAAAGTGATGGAACTTGTCGAGCAAGAGTATACAAAGCTAAAGCGAGAAAATTTCGGCTTGAAGACTACGGTCAAGAATCTACGAGAAAAGGTAGAAAGATTCTACCATCAGAGGTGAAGGAGGTGTAACGATGAAGCCGATTAAGTTCAAGGAAGCCAACCGAAACCTTTTGAAGCCAGCTTCCATGACAGACGAAGAATGTAAAAGCCTTTGGGTATATACAAACGGCATTGTCTGCGTGAGCTGTTGGAAGCTCAGTTTCAGAGAGCGACTTTTCGCTCTTATCTTCGGTAATATTTGGCTCAGGATACTCAGCGGTGGCACACAGCCGCCTGTGCTGGTGGAATGTGAAAGGACGATTTTCGAGAGGAGGTAACACGATGGATAAGTTATTTGCGGCGATTCTTCTCACACTCAGCTCGATTGCGAGTGTGACAGCATTTATTGTCGGGTGCTATGTAGGAGGGATTTTCTTTGGAAATTGATGTATGGAAAGAGGAGGACGGAGTAATGTACGCAATTCAGAATGTGAACACTGGTAAGTTCGTGTATGGCACAGACTACCGCTTCTCTCCTCCCCATCAGCGAACGAGCAAAAGCAAAATGGTTACTTACAGCTCTCTTTATGAAGCGGCTCATGACTTTTGGATTAAAAGAAAATGCGGTAAGGAATATCGGATTGTGAAGCTCAAAATGCCCGTGGTGGAGAGTGAGTTCGACTACTTCGAGACGAAAAAGTTCATTTAGTCTGAATCGGATTGAAAAATTATCAAAAACGACATTTGTCAAATCGTCTGTTTGAGATTATTTTTCAATCCTTTTGCGGATTTGAGATGAAGTAGTTAAAGTAGTTCAAATTAAGGTTTTGCGTGTAACTTCCTCTATATAGAAAAATCCCTACTATTAAAAGTTATACGAAAAAACGAGTTTTCTACTTCTCTAATAAGTAGAATAACAATAATAAGATTTTCGGAAAGGAGACTGATTTGAATGGATAGCAAGAAGACTGTCGGAGACAAGAAGACTGTTTCTGAGGAGACTGTTGAGATAAGTCCTCGTACTGGAAAACCGATTCAGAAGAAATATGCACCTAAGAAGAAAGGTAGACCGAGAGGTGGTAATTCTCCTGTGATTGGTGACAATGGGCTGAACCTTGACGCTGGTGACAACACGAAGTATATGACTGTGCAGATGGCTCTGCTCAATATGCCTGATATTGATATGGATAATGTAGAGGAAGTGCAGGAGCGACTAAATGAATATTTTGCTCTGTATGCACAGTATGATATGAAGCCTACAGTGGCAGGAATGGCTATTGCATTGAACGGTATGAGCCGAACGACTTTAAGGGCTATTGCTACAGGACAACCAACGGGAGGAGCTGGGTATAAAACTGCGTTGCCGCCCGAGGTGGCAAGCACCATAAAAAAGGCGTATTTTTTGTTGGAAAATCTATGGGAAACCTATATGAACTCAGGAAAGGTCAATCCCGTGGCTGGAATCTTCCTCGGCAAGAACAACTATGGGTATCAGGACAAGACCGAGTATGTTCTTACCCCTAACCAGCAAAATGATAACGACTATTCACCTGATGAAATCAGACAGAGGTACATCACAGCCAATCAGCATGAACGACTTTCTGACAGCGATTCGGACGAGGATTCCTCCAACGACTAAGCGACTATCTTTCACCCTCCGACTTTTGAGCGACTTTGCGACTATCGACTATGCTCAGAGTTGGAGGGCTTTTCTATGCCATTTTTTCACCGAAAATCTCACAGAAATTTTGACGATTTTTCAATTTTACCCCCTTTTCGCTCTGTCGCTTCACTACATTAAAGCAAAACGCCGCCGTTTTCGTGTTCCTTCCTTATTATATATAGCAATCCGTAAACGATGAAAAAATAACACGAAAAAGATTAAAAATTTATCCGAAAAGGGTTGACATATAACACAAAAAGGATTATACTATAATCAAGTTAAGACAAGAAACAACACGAAACGGATTAAATACAGGAGGTTAGAAAAATGAAAAGTTATGAGTTAATCCCTACAGATGGAAGAAAGAGCTTTTACGGAAAAGCGGTTGTAAAAATCGCCGCCGATGGAAGCGAAACGCTTTACAGCTATAACACGCCGATTATTAAAAGAATGGCAAGCGGTGAGCTTGTCAAGTTGTGGAGCGGTTGGTCTGCTACTACAGGGCGGCATATAAAAGCATTTTGCGGATTGAATAAAGCGGAATTTTCAAGGCTTGAAGCCGCAAGCGTTCCACCTATGGCGGCGGATATGACACCGCAAGAAAGTTATAACGCCATGATTGCAAGGCGTAACGCAAAATAAGGAGGTAAAAGAAAATGAAATACAAGACAACAAGAAAAGCGGTTGTAAATGGTTCGGTAAATGTTCGGTGCTGTGGTTATTGTGATTTATCCTATTTGTTACGCAATCATGAGCCGATAGCATACACGGCGGGCGTGTACGGTTGGAATTTTGACATTTTTGAGGTGTACGGTGTAACGATTTGCACAGGTTATAGGGGTATGCCGGGCGCAAGGCTTGAAGGTGTAAAAGAGTTTGAAGAAAAAGCCCGGAAAATTTGGGCGGATTATTCCACGCCATACGAAACGCAAAGAGCCGAAACAGAAAAATTATTGAAAGAATTTTGTAAATTGAATGGGGGCGTTATTTATGAATAAATACCATTTTAGCAAGTTAGAAAGAGTTAGTAAAACAAGGGCAAAACAGTTATATAACAACGGTTTTTCCGTTCTCTTTATCCCTTGCAAGCTAAACCCTGAAAACAATTTCTATAATCTGGGGATTTGGGAAAATATCTTTTTACAAGGGCAATATAACAGTTTTGAAGAATTAGAAAACGCTTTTACTTTCTATAATTGCAATGCCGAAACAGGTAAATATATAGCGTTTTATGTTTCTACTGAAAAAACCTATATACATTTTACTTTTTTCGATAGCTCAAACCCCTATATTTTCAGAGGTTCGCCGCTTGATTGCTTGCAAGAGCTGAAAAAGTGGGGCAAATATTGGAAGATTGAAGCGGAAAAAGAACATTTCTATTATTTGAGTAAAGAGGTATAAAGCTATGAAATATTACAGAGTAAAACCGCAATATGATAATAAAGTACGGTATAAATGGAATAACCACGGGCAAGGCGTACCCGATAGTATTTTAATAGCAAATGAATTATATACGCCTAAAGAGTTTGAACGGTTAGCAAATTGCCCCGCATGGTTTGAGCTTGTAGAAATTCCTAAAAGTAAAATATATTTCTGTTTTGGCGCAAGGTTCGCCGCTTGAATGTAAGGAGGTTATAACATGAAACAGTTTGAAAGTTTATGTAATGAATACAGAGAAAACAAGCGTTTAATTGAAGAATTGGAAGCAATGAACGACACTATAAAAACCGCTATTCTTGCCATTATGGGCGATAAAGAAACAATGACAGAGGGCGCAAGCAAAGCAACAAATAAAACAGTCACAAGCACAAGGCTTGACGGTAAAGCCCTAAAGGAAGAAAAGCCCGATATTTTCGCCGCATACAGTACCCCGACAACATACAAGCGCTTTACAGTGGTATAAAGGGGGTGAAAATATGATATTGCTTGCAATCCTAATTTTCCCGTTTGCTATCTTTGCGGAATTGCTGAAAATGAATAATTGAAACAGAGCCGCCCACGGTGGGCGGCTTTTCTGTGCGCTGTATTTGCCCCGTTTGGGGCTTTTTCTTTTGCTGTATGGGGTAGAATGGCACAGCCTAAAGCACAGCCCACAGAGCCGCACAAGGGCGCATAAATGAACGGGAAACGGGCGGCGGCTTTTGCCGTTGTTCGGGTTGCAATTTGTGCGGCTACTTTTTCGGGGTTGGTGTATATTTTAATCTTGAATAGCCGCACAGGGGCGGCGGTTGTTGTCACCCGTTCACGGGTTCGGGGGTTTTCCCGTTCGGGGCGTATACCCCCACGGGGGGGAATACACAGCCAGCCGCCCGTGGGAGGGAGTGCCGTGAGTACCCCAAAATCGGAAAAAGAAACAAAAAGGACAATATCTAATCTTATTAGTGTTGACAATCATCTTTTACAGTGCTATACTATTATCAAATCCAAACAAGGAGGTACATTATGGTTACAAATAATATCGAACTCGATGTGAAGGTGAAGTGTCTCGAAGCTGGCATGACACAGCAACAGGTGGGTGACACCATCGGTACTACTGGACAGTATGTGAACCGTATCATCAAGAAGAAAGACGGTATCGTGAATAAGACCTTTGTTCAGATGATGGAAGCTCTCGGATATGACATCGAATTAACCTATGTGAAACGAGGAGAATAAAGTTGACAGCACAATTTGTTGGGAAAACAAGCATGGGTTTTGTCACTGGTAAGATTTATCAGGTTCGTACAGAATGTAAAAATGTCATGATAAACTCTCGCCCAACCCCGTGTCTATGTATTTACGACTTACACTCAAAAGCATGGTGTCCTTACTCCAATTTGGAAGCCATGTTGCAAAATTGGAAAATCGTTGGGTATGACATTGAACTGACCCATATTAAACGGAGTGATTCTTGATGAAAAAGAGGTATGTATGGTTTGAAGATTTGGACGGAGTGATTTGTTGTCCTTCCTGCGGACACCAGATTGATATTTTCTACAAAGACAAAGGGTTCGATATTGAATCTTTTGAACCAGATTTTTGTCCAGATTGCGGTCAAGCATTGGATTGGTCTGAAACACGAAGCTATGGTTTCAAAGAAGAACATGATTGAAGTAGTTAAAGTAGTGGAAAATCGGTTTTTGCGGTAACTTTTACTATATACGCGCGTTATAGGCGAAATTATACGGAAAAATTGAATTTGAACTACTTCTACTACTTCATGTGACAGAAAAAGATTAAAAGTAGTCCTTATCGGACTAAAGGAGGTGATTATCTCATGGAACAGGCGATAGGTTATATCCGTGTTTCAACGGAGGAACAATCTGCTGATGATAAATACGGTATCGAAGTTCAAAAGCAAGCCATTCAGTCTTACGCTGGCGATAATGGATATGAAATCGTTGACTGGCTAACTGACACAATCAGTGGTGCGAAAGACAATCGTCCTGAACTGGATAAGATTCTCTATCAGCCCGACCAGCTTCCTCGCCATGACGCTGTTATAGTTTTCAAGAATGACCGTGTTGCTCGTGATACAAAGCTGTATTTCTATTATTTCTACACATTGGAGAAAAGGAATGTAGCCTTGCTCTCTACTGAGGAGCATTTCACAGAGGGTGATGATTTCGCCAACATCTATCGTTCCCTGCTGATGTTCGTTGCGGAACAGGAGCGGAAAAACATCGCTTTGCGTACAAGTAGAGGACGCTCACTGAAAGCTCAATGTGGAGGTTATTCAGGTGGCAACAAACCATACGGGTATTATGTGGTCGATGGTATTCTCATGCAGAATCCCAAAGAGCGACCTATCGTGGAGATTGCTTTCCGTGAGCATGATATAAACCACGCTACCTTGGCTGATATTTGTGAGATTCTGTATGACAGGGGTTATCGGACAAGGAAAGGTAAAAGATTTCAACCATCTACCATTCGTGGGATTTTATCAAACCGAAAGTTCTACGAAGGTAAGTATAAATACGGAGATATGGGTTGGGTGCAAGGCGTTCACGCTCCTATTCTCCCATTGGAGGTGCAAAGATGAAAAAGTTATTAACGCTCGTATGCGTTATTGTTATGACTGCAATGTTAGGAGCTTGCAGTAGCGAACCCGAACACACTCTTTCGTATGTAGGTTCTGAGAGGTTGAAAGTCCTCGACCAATATGATTGCGTTGCAATTTATACGGAATACTCGAATGAGAGTTCCGAAACAGCTATCCCAGCAGATTGGGTAGATGTTAAAGCATTTCAGAATGGCGTGGAAATTCCTATCATCGTTCCATCAGGGGAAAATATCAACGGTTATATTCAATGCGATTCCAGTATACAAAGCGGTACTACCGCCAATGTGGTATGGCTCTTTCAGTTAAATGATGAATCGACAGTATCAGTTGAGTTTTCTGATGGTACGAAGATGGAAGTTCCTTTGTCGGAGGAATAACCTATGATTTTTATACCAGTAATCATTGTGTTTCTGATTCTCGGTGCATATCTCAAATGGCTCAATGATTACGGCAAACCAAAGAATCAGAAGAAGGAAAAACGAAAAGCTGATTTGAAAAACGCTCTTGGCGATTTTAGAAATCAGTTTGATATTAAGAAATGACAGGTGCGTTATCGCACAGAGTTAAAGCTCTGAACGGTAACGCACTTTTTCTATTTAGGAGGTATTTATGGAACAGCTACTTAAAAAAATTCTCTCGAAAGTAAAAAAGACCCCTGATGATACGCAGGGGTATGAAGACTTGTATTATATGTGCAAAGAAGCTCTAAAGACCGATGAAGCACTTGGGATTAAATATCTGAAAAGCCTTTCTGCTTTCATTGAAGAACAAATTCCTGCGGCGAAAACGGAAAATCTGTTGAGATTTCTGTTCGGATTGCATAAGCGAGTGTTGCTCGCCGCCGCTCCTTTCGATTTTGATTCATATTTGCTTTACATAGAATGGAATCGTGAGCCTGAGAAGAAGTTTTACCCACCTCGGAGGTCTGTCCTCAGACAGGTGGTGGACGCATTACAGGAGCTTGCCGATGATAAGCTCGATTTACTGGCGGTCTCCCTTCCCCCCGGTTGTGGAAAAACAACACTGGCGATTTTCTATCTCACATGGCTTGCAGGAAGAATCCCGAACGAGCCAATGCTTACAGGAAGTCACTCGAACGCTTTTATTCGAGGTGTCTACGATGAGTGTTTGCGTATTCTCGACAAAGACGGAGATTACCTATGGCATGATGTATTTCCAGCGGTGAATGTCTCAAGCACAAATGCGAAGGATTGTCGTATCGACCTTGACAAGAGACAGCGTTTTGAAACCTTGGAGTTCACTTCCATTGGTACAGGTAACGCTGGTCTATATCGTGCCGCTACCCTTCTCTATTGCGATGATTTGGTTTCAGGTATCGAAGTGGCATTGTCGAAAGAGCGTCTTGATAAGTTATGGGAAACCTATACCACCGACCTTAGACAGCGTAAGATTGGAGACCATTGCAAAGAGCTTCATATTGCTACTCGGTGGTCTGTGCATGATGTGATAGGTCGGCTTGAGCGTGAGTATATGGACAGCGATAGAGCAAAGTTTATTGTCGTTCCCGCTCTTGATGAAAATGATGAATCGAATTTTGATTATGCTTATGGTGTGGGGTTTTCTACTCATTTTTATCATGAACAGAGAGACATTATGGACGATGTGAGCTGGCGAGCTTTGTATATGAACGAGCCTATCGAGCGTGAAGGTCTTGTGTATACTCCCGATGAGCTTCGGCGTTATTTTGAACTTCCTTCGGGAGAGCCTGACGCTATCATTGGTGTTTGTGACACCAAGGATAAGGGTAAGGATTACTGCTTTCTCCCTGTCGGTTATATCTATGGCGAAGACCATTACATTGATGATTGTATCTGTGACAACGGACTTCCCAATATCGTAGACGCACGATTGGTAGAGATACTTGTTCGGCGAAAGGTGAAATCATGTCGCTTTGAATCAAATTCTGCTGGTAGACGTGTTGCCGAAAAAGTACAGGAAGGAGTTAAAGCCAAAGGAGGTATCACTCATATCACAACCAAGTTCACCACAGCGAATAAAGAGACCAAGATTATTGTCAATAGCGCATGGGTTAAAGAGCATTGCCTGTTTAAGGATTCGTCTCTGTATAAGAAAAACTCGGATTACGGGAAAATGATGGATATGCTTTGCTCTTATACTATGGCTGGTAAGAATAAACACGATGATGTTCCTGACGGCATGGCACAGTATGCAGAGTATTCTCAGAGTTTGTCAGCAGGAAAGGTTGAAGTCTTCAAACGACCTTGGTAAGAAAGATTGTTTAATCATACTATTTTGGTTAAAAATCAATATGTTGTGTGTTATCAGCATTGACAAACACAATATCTTGTGGTATGATAAAATACAGGAAATCTAATATGGATTTTTATGGGTGCATGATTGCACGAGGTTTTAATCCTCGAACAACCATGCACCCATTTTATTTTGTCAGAAAGGAGGGCAATCGTGGGAAATCAGATTGATGAAAGTAAGTCTCTGAGTGAAACAAGACTTATGAACGGAAGACGAATTATCAAGACCAGTGTTACTGAGATTACAGAAAACAATGTAATCGAAGTGCTGAATAAAGCACTTGCTGTACACGACCTCAATCGAAGTGACATTGACTACCTGTGGAAATATTACAAAGGCGAACAGCCGATTCGTCACCGTGTCAAAGATGTACGCCCTGAGATTTGCAACAAGATTGTTGAAAATCGTGCAAATGAGATTGTCTCCTTTAAGGTCGGCTATCTGTGTGGTGAACCTATTCAGTATGTAAGTCGTAATGGCGGTGATGAGGTTGTCAAAGCGATTAACACATTGAACGAGTATATGTTTGCCGAAGATAAAGCCGCTCAAGACCAAGAGCTTGTCGAATGGCAGATGATTTGTGGAACGGCATTTCGTCTTGTGCTTCCTGATGAAGTTGGTGAGGAAGATGAAGCTCCTTTTGAGCTTTATACTCTCGACCCAAGAGATACCTTTGTGGTTTACTCCAACGAAATCGGAAACAAGCCTATCATGGCAGTCAAATACAGCAAGGACGATGATGAAATCTTCCACTACTCCATTTATACAGAAAATCGGTATTTCCATGTCGATGGGGATATTTTGAACAGAGAAAAATCAAGACCTCATGCTTTGAACATGATTCCGATTTTTGAATATCCTGCAAATAATGCAAGGCTCGGAGCTTTTGAAATTGTCCTTCCTTTGCTGGACACCATCAATAAAGTTGACAGTAACCGCATGGACGGTGTTGAGCAGTTGGTACAGGCGTTTATCAAGTTTATAAACTGCGATATTTCCAAAGAGGAATATGAGGAATTTCTACAGCTCGGGGCAATCAAGGTGAAATCTGTCGATGGACAGACAGCAGATGTGGGTGTCGTTACTTCTGAGTTAAATCAGTCACAGTCTCAAACGCTCAAAGAGGACATTTATAATGCTGTTCTTACTATCTGCGGTATGCCTAATCGAAATGGTGGAACTTCCACAAGTGATACGGGTTCGGCAGTTTTGCTTAGAGATGGTTGGTCTGACGCAGAAGCTCGTGCAAAGGATAGCGAGAATGTGTTCAAGCGTTCCGAGAAGAAAATGCTCAAACTGGTGCTTCGTATCTGTAGAGACCTCGGTGGTGTCAATCTTTATCTGAAAGATATTGATATGAAATTCACTCGTAGGAATTACGAAGCGATTCAGAGTAAATCTCAGGTTCTTATCTCTATGCTTCAAGAGCCTAAAATTCACCCTCAGCTTGCTTTCCAGCACTCGGGTATGTTCTCGGATTCTGAGAGTGCATACACGATGAGCATGAAGTATTACGAGGAACAACAGGAGAAAGCAAAAGCTCTTGTACAGAAGGTTAATCCAGATGAGGAGAATCCTCCAAAAGATGAGGACGATATTTAAGCGGTTTACCGCTTCAAATATGGCGGTAGAGAAACCGCCTTACCAAATCGCAAAGGTCAGAGAAGACCGAAATCGCAAACATAGTCACAGAAGACTGAAAAAGACAAGGAGGACTGTAGCATGGCAAAAATTGATGTATCGCTAATCGAGGGTTACGAAAGCATGACCCCTGAACAGAAAATCGCCGCTTTGGAGGGATATGAAATGGCTGACCCTGATTATAGCGGCTATGTGAAGAAAGATGTTTTCGATAAGACCGCTTCTGAGTTGGCAAGTACCAAGAAACAGCTCAAGGAAAAAATGACCGATGATGAAGCCGCCAAGCAGAAGGAACAGGAGGAGCGTGAAAAGCTCCAAAAGGATTACGAAGCTCTGCTTCATAAAACTACCGTTTCCGAGCATAAGGCGAAATTCCTTGCTATGGGTTATGATGAAAAGCTGGCTCAGGAAACCGCAGAAGCAATGGCTGACGGTGACACCGATAAGGTATTCGCAAACCAGCAGAAGTATCTCGAAGCATACGGAAAGAAAGTTCGTGCCGAAGCCCTGAAAGATACACCGAAGCCTACTCCTGATGGAGATGGCAAGATTATGACACTTGAAAAATTCCGTAAGATGTCACCTCAGGAAAGATATGAATATTCTGTGGAACACCCTACGGAGTACAAAGAATTGTATGGAGGTAATGAATAATGGCACATAAGATTTATGATAATTTCTACCTCTCCAATGAGGTGGAAGACCAGTATAACTCCCATCTGAATTTACAGCAGTTCTGTACTGTTGATAACTCGCTGGTGGGTACTGCTGGTATGACCCGTAAAATCAATGTTTATCGAGCAACGAACGGTACTGAGAAGCTGGATATGGGCGAGGGCAACTCTGTTGCTATCGAGGTTTCCTACACTCCTGAGGAATATAAAATCCTCATGGCTCAGAACAAGTTCCAGTACTACGATGAGCAGGAAATGACCGACCCTATGCTTGTCCCTGTTGGTACTCGTCACATGGGTACGGATATGTTCAACACTGTGAACGGCGATATTTATGCTGAGTTCCAGAAAGCAACGATGGTCGTACTGACTGACAAGTACAATTTCGCCGCTTTTGCTGACGCTGTGGCAAGCCTGAATATCGAAAGTACTGACAATGAGCCTGAGAAGGTTGCTCCGATGGCTTTCGCATTTATCAATGCGGCTGATACCGCAGAGCTTCGTAAGAATCTCGGCGAAGATTTGAAGTATGTTGAATCTTTCGCTCGTAGCGGTTACATCGGTACGGTTGCTGGTGTGAATGTTTACACCAAGAAGGACGCAACCAAGGGTTCTGTTGTCGTTGCAACCCGTCAGGCTGTAACCATCTTCAATAAGAAGGGTGTCGAGGTTGAACAGGAACGAGATAGCGATATTCGTCAGAATACCATCTATTCTCGTAAGTATTACCTTGCCGCACTGACTGACGCTACCAAGGCGGTTAAAGTCATGAAGGGTACTGCAAAGGCTACCGAGGACACTACTGTTCAGGAAGGTAAGGTTTACTACGCTAAGACTGATGTCGGTTATATCGTAGGTACGCCTGAAACCAATCCGGAGACGGAAGGTTTCTACGAGATTTCCTAAGTTTGATTGGAGGTGGGTAACATGGACGAGAAAGAAAAGCTGACCGCTCTGAAAGCAATGATTGGTGGCTCTGACACGGACGAAGTGTTATCTGCCTATCTCAAACTGGCAGGTCGAAAAATTATCGCAAGGGCTTACCCGTATGACCCAAGCGTGACGGAAGTTCCAGCGCAATACGATTATCTCCAATGTGAGATTGCGGCATATATGCTGAATAAGCGAGGTGCGGAAGGTCAAACTTCTCATTCCGAGAACGGTATCTCCCGTACCTATGAAAATGCCGATGTTCCTGCTTCCATGCTCAGAGTAGTTACACCTCATGTGGGGGTAATCAAATGAGAGCGATGTTGAGGAACAAGAGTAAATTTCATTATGCGCTGTATAAAGGCAAGATTCCGAAGACAGATGAATACGGGAATGTCACAGGGGAATATGAGCTTGTTTATGAAAATCCAGTAGAGTTTGCGGCTAACATATCTGCCGCCAAGGGTGAAACCACTACCCGTCAATTCGGAGAGAGCGAGGGTTACGATAAAGTAATCGTCATGGATAATGACGCTCCCCCGATTGATGAATATACCGTGTTATGGGTTGACACGATTCCACAGGTTGATACCGATGGTGCGTTGGCTAAGAGTGATACAGGAGAAATCATTACTCCTTACGATTATATCGTGAAAAAGGTCGCTCGAAGTTTGAACAGCGTGTCGATTGCAATTTGCAAGGTGAATGTGCGTGGGTAAAAGGGTAATCAAATTTGGAATTTCAGAACAAGACATAAATAGAGCCATAAAAGAGCTGGACGATTACAAACGGGAAATCCAAAGGAAAACAGAACTCCTCCGAGAGAAAGTCGCAAAGAGATTGGCTGATGAAGCGAAAAAAGGCTTCAATGGTGCGGTCGTTGATGATTTGGTTCGAGGAGGGCAACGCTTCGCTCAAGTTGATGTGTCGATAGACAGTCGAGGTGCTATTACCGTTGTGGTAGCAAATGGCGAAGACGCTGTGTGGGTTGAGTTTGGTGCTGGTGTCTACCATAATGGCTCGCTCGGTTCTTCCCCTCACCCTCATGGTGTTGAACTGGGTATGACAATCGGTGGATTTGGAAAGGGCAACGGTAAAAAAGATACATGGGGATTCTATGAAGACGGGGAGCTAAAGCTCACTCATGGTACTCCTGCTCGTATGCCGATGGCTCGTGCAATCACCACCGTTTGTAATGAGATTTCACAGGTTGCAAAGGAGGTGTTCGGGTGATTGACATTGAAACCGAGGTATTCAATATCGTTTCTAAAAAGGTGCGAGAAGAATACCCAAAAGTTTACATGACAGGCGAATATGTTAAGTCTCCTCCCTCTTTTCCTTGCGTTTCACTTATCGAAGTGGATAACCAAATTTATCGGAACACCCGTACTACGGAGTGTATCGAAAATCATGTACAGGTGCTATATGAGGTAAATGTTTACTCGAATAAGACCAGCGGTAAAAAAGCTGAGTGCAAAGCTATCATTTCTCTCATTGATAAAGAGATGGAAGCTCTCGGGTTTACAAGAACTTTGATGAATCCTGTACCAAACGAGGAAGAAGCAACAGTTTATCGCATAGTGGCTCGTTACCGAGCGATTGTATCGAAAAACAAAGTAATTTACAGGAGGTAATGAATCATGGCTATTAGCACTTATAAAATTTTCCTCATGCAGAAGACCGATTCGGCTGACACATGGGAGAAGCTGATTGACATTAAGGAGTTCCCCGACCTTGGCGGTACTCCTGAAATGCTGGAAACTACTACTCTGTCTGACAATATGCAGACCTATATTCCGGGTATTCAGAGCCTTGACGCTCTTGAATTTACCTCGAACTATACTCTCACTGATTATAAGAAGCTGAAAGCTCTTGAAGGTCAGGACAAAGAATATGCTGTATGGTTCGGCGGTACGGAAAACAGCGGTACTCTTACTCCTACTGGTTCTGACGGTAAGTTTAAGTTTAACGGTCAGTTGTCTGTATTCCCTGTCGGCGGCGGTGTAAACGAGGTTGTGGATATGACTATTACCATCGCTCCGTCCACCCCGATTACGATGGACGAACAGGCGTAAGAGTAAGAGATTAAAAGGAGGACATATATCATGGCTAAACAGTTGAAGTTTACTTACGAAGGTAAGGAGTACACTCTTGAGTTTACTCGTAGAACGGTTACGGAGATGGAGAAGAAAGGGTTTATCGCCGCTGAGGTTGAAAATAAGCCTATGACTACTCTCCCTGCTCTGTTTGAAGGTGCTTTCCTTGCTCATCACAGGTTTGAAAAGAAGGAAACCATCAATGCCATTTATAACAGGCTTACGAATAAAGAGGAACTCATTGGTAAGCTGGCTGAGATGTACAACGAGCCTATTCTCGCACTGGTTGAGGAACCCGAGGACGCAGAGGGAAACGTAAGCTGGACAGCGAGTTGGTAAGTGATTCACTGTCCAATAGCGGCTCAGTCGATGAGGGAAGCGAGCGTGAGAATCGCTTCGCTTCCCCTTTTCCATATACGGAAATATTTGAGAAAAAGTTCCCCTATTACTTATCAATAGGCATGACGGAAGAACAATATTGGGATAAAGATTGCTGTCTTGTGAAGTTTTACCGTGAAGCGGAAGAACTTCGTAGAGAGCGAGTAAATCAGGAAATGTGGTTGCAAGGTATGTATATCTATGACGCTATTTCCCGTCTTTCTCCTATCCTTCGTCCTTTCGGCAAAAAGGGAACTAAAGCCAAGCCTTATGTCGAAGAAGCATATCCCATCAATAAAAAGACGATGGAAGACGCTCAGACTAAAAAGGAAATGGCAAAGTCACAAAAAGGTATGCGATATATGCAAGCCTATATGGTGGCGAATAATAAACGATTTGAAGAAAGGAAGTGAGTTATATGCCAACTACAATCGAAAGTCTCGAATTGCAAGTACAGTCCAGTTCTACTTCGGCTGTCAAAGGTATAGACGCTCTTTCCGCTTCTTTGTCCAAGTTGAAAAATGCAACTAAGGGCGGTGTGGGGTTAAACAGCGTTGCCAATCAGGTACGCAATCTCGACACCGCCCTTAAATCTGTTGACGGTTCTTCCGCTGATAAAATCGACAAACTTTCAAACAGCTTGTCAAAACTCAAGGGGCTGGGGAGCATTAAAATCTCCTCCTCTATTGGCAATCAGCTCAAGAATATCAGCAATGCCGCTTCTGCTCTGAAAGGGGCGGATTTGTCGGGTATCAATAAATTGTCTGCGGCAATTCAGCCTTTGTCGAGTATCGGTAAAGCGTCAGGATTGCAGTCGGCAATTACTCAGTTGCAGAAATTGCCGCAGTTGGCTCAAACATTAAATTCTGTGAATTGGGCTACACTCACAAGTCAGCTTCAACAGTTGTCGAACGCACTTGCTCCATTGGCAAATCAGCTCAATACGGTGTCTACTGCGTTTACGAGACTGCCTACGAATATTCGTAGTGTTGTAAGTGCAACGAAATCTATTGCTACGGCAAATGATGAAGCGTCAAATAGCTATATGAATTTGTGGGCGAAAGCTCGAATGGCGTACAACGCTATCAGAACAGGCGCACACGTTATTGCTTCTTGGATTACGCAGTCAAATTCGTATATTGAAAACCTGAATTTGTTTAACGCTTCTATGGGGCAATATGCCGCAGAAGCTCAGAAGTATGCCGAGCAGGTCGGCGAACTCATGGGTATTGACCCGGGACAGTTTATGCGTTATCAGGGCGTTTTCAATACTATTATTGCAGGATTTGGTGTTGCGAACGACCAAGCCTATCTGATGTCGAAGAATCTTACTCAGCTCGGTTATGACCTGTCTTCGTTCTTCAATATCAGTTTTGAAGACGCAATGCTGAAATTACAGTCGGGTATTTCGGGTGAGCTTGAACCGCTTCGTAGACTTGGTTATGACTTGTCTGTAGCAAGACTGCAACAGGAAGCATTGAACCTCGGTATTGAAAAGAGCGTTATGAATATGACGCAAGCCGAGAAATCTCAGCTTCGTTATTATGCCATTATGACACAGGTAACGGTAGCTCAGGGTGATATGGCTCGTACTCTCAATGCTCCTGCCAATCAGCTTCGTGTATTACAGGCACAGGTAACTCAGTGTGCAAGAGCATTGGGTAATATCTTTATTCCTGTATTGAACGCCGTACTTCCTTATGCGATTGCTCTTGCAAAAGTAATCAGATTGCTCGCAAGTGCTATTGCAAGTTTCTTCGGCTTCGAGCTTCCTGAGGTGGATTATTCGGGAATTTCTGCTGGCTCTGCCGCAGTTGGAGATTTGGCTGATAATGCAGGAAATGCGGCTTCGGGACTTGGAGATGCCGCAAAAGCGGCTAAGAAGCTGAAAAATGCAACACTCGGTATTGATGAGTTAAATATCCTCTCCCCTAATGACAGTTCCTCTGCTGGCGGTGGTGCTGGTGGAGGTGGCGGTATCGGCGGTGGAGGTGCTGGCGATTTAGGTATCGACCTTCCTACTTATGATTTCCTTGGGGAACTTGTAAGTACCAAAGTCGATGAGATTGTCAACCTCATCATGGGTGCGCTGAATGAAATCACAGCTGTTGTGAGCGGATTTTTACTGGCAATCGGTACGATTCTCGTTGTAACGGGGGCTAATATTCCTCTCGGTCTTGGTCTTATGGCTGTTGGAGCGGTAGGACTTGCTTCTGTGGTGATAGAGAATTGGGATTATATGTCCGAAAGGCTTGCGAAGACCTTAACCACGGTAACGAGTATTCTTGCGGGATTCTTACTGGCAATCGGTGCTTTCCTTGCATTTTCAGGCGTTAATGTACCTCTTGGTGCTGGTCTCATGGTTGCTGGTGCTGTAGCACTCGGTACTGCCGTTGCAATTAACTGGAAGTTCTTGAACGGCGATTTGAAAAATGCTCTTTCCATTCTCACAGGTATTGTGAGCGGTGCTTTGCTCGCTATGGGTGCGCTGTTCGCTTTCACTGGCGTAGACGCTCCTTTGGGTATCGCATTGATGGTGGCTGGTGCTGTTGGACTTGCTACTTCTGTCGGGCTTAATTGGGATTCCATGTCAGACCCGTTGCGTAGAACCATTGGGCTATTGGAAGGTATCGTAGGCGGTGCATTACTTGCCCTCGGTGCAATTCTTGCTTTCACGGGAGCAAATATTCCTCTCGGTGTAGGTATGATTGCCGCTGGTGCAATATCGCTGGTATCGGCTGTTGCCCTGAACTGGAACTCGCTTTCGGGAGATGTTCAGGATTCTGTCAACAGTATTATCGCAATCATTAGTGGTGCGGCTCTTGGTATCGGTGCCGTTCTCGCTTTGTCGGGTGTCGCTACTGGTCTTGGTGTTGCATTGCTTGCGGCTGGTGCTGTTGGACTGGCAACTACGGTAGGTCTGAACTGGAACTCTATGACCGATGAGGTTCGCAGTACAGTGACGAAGATTCTTGTCATTGTCGGTGCGGCGGCTTTGGCTATCGGTGCAATTCTCGCCTTTACTGGTGTTGGAACGGCATTGGGTGTCGGGCTTATGCTGGCTGGTGCGGCTTCGCTCGCTACAGCAGTTGCTCTGAACTGGAACAGTCTTGTAGAGAAAATCAAGAGCGTTACCACAAAGATTCTCATTATTGCTGGTACGGCGGCTTTGGCTATCGGACTTATTCTCGTGTTTACGGGAGTTGGTATTCCGCTTGGTCTCGGTCTTATCCTTGCTGGTGCAGGTGCGCTGGGTAGTGCGGCGGCTATGAATTGGGATTCCATCGTAGATACCGTATCGGGAGGACTTAAAAAGGTTGCTGACAAGTTCGGCGAGTTCAAGGATTGGGTTGGTGAAAAGCTCGAAGGAGCAAAGGAAACCATAACAACTTGGGCTGGTAATGCCAAAGAGTTCTTCACCAAAGGTGCTGACGGCAAAAATGCTTTGGACAATATCAAAGAAGCGGCTGGTGAATGGGGCGAGAAATTTAAGGAAGGATTATCCGAGAAATTCACAGGAGCTAAGAATTGGGTTAAGTCGAATATCACTGACCCTCTCAAAAAAGCTATCGAAAACAGCCCTGTTGGAGAGCTTGCTGTTGATATTAAAAATAACGCTTCTGACTTGTGGCAGAAAGCGAAAGGCTGGTGGGCTGATGTAACAAAAGATGGTATCTCGGTTGAAGCTGGCGTTGAGCTGGTTAAGAAAGGCTGGTCTACTGTAAAAGGTTGGATTGGCAAAATTCCGGGTGTGTCTCAGGCTGTCAGTCTTGCAAAGTCGGGCTGGGAAACTGTGAAAGGTTGGATTGGTAATATACCGTCCGTTTCTCAGATGGTTTCTCTTGCCAAATCGGGCTGGACTACTATAAAGAACTGGATTGGCAATATCCCTGTTCTTTCCCAAGGAATTAGCCTTTTGAAGTCGGGTTGGACAACGGTTAAAAACTGGATTGGTAACATTCCTACACTTTCTCAGGCGATAAGCCTTATCAAGAGTGGCTGGACTACTGTGAAGAATTGGATTGGGAACATTCCTACTTTGTCACAGGCTATCAGTTTGGTGAAAAGCGGTTGGACTACCATAAAGAACTGGATTGGTAATATTCCAGTATTGTCTCAGGGTATTGCGCTTCTTAAATCAGGCTGGACTACAGTTAAAAGTTGGATTGGCAATATCCCCGTAATCAGTCAGGGTATCTCTCTGATAAAGAGCGGCTGGACTTCGATTAAAAACTGGATAGGCTCTCATGTAGTATCTGTCGGTATTTCGTTGTTTAAGTCGGGCTGGTCTTCTCTCTCCTCTTGGATTGGAGATAAAGTGTCCGTAGGTGTATCACTGTTCAAGTCAGGCTGGTCTTCGTTGAAGAAATTCTTCGGATTGTCTGATGGAGGATATAACTCAGGACACGGCTGGAAGTTCTTCGAGAGAGGTGGCTTCATTGATAACGGACAGGCTCAATTTTGGAAGAACATTCCGATGTACGCAAATGGTACAACCAACGCTGGTTTACATGGCTCAATGTTCGTAGCTGGCGAAAATGGAGCTGAGATGGTTGGACATATCAACGGTCAGACCGAAGTTCTCAATCGCTCCCAAATCGCAATGGCTATGAAAAATGCCGTGGTATCGGGTATGGCTCAGTTTACGGGCTATTGGAGAAGTATGTACAGTCAAATGACGGTATGCTCCAATGCGATTATTCGCTCTATCCTCGTAAGCTCTGACATGATGAACGCAAGCCTTGCTACGGCTGGAGCTGGATATGACCCGACAAATACACTGGCAAGTTCGGTATATGAGGATTCTCAAAGAGGTATCAATAACTCCTTTAGTGACGAATCTTTCTCTCGTGCAATGAGGGAGTTCTATCAGGAATATGTTGAGCCTACTCTTAGAGAAATTGCCGATGATACAAAGCGACAGGCTGATAAGAATGAACAGACCATCGTTCAGGTCGGCAATCGTACTGTAAATGACGCTGTGATTACACAGCAGAAAGCGAATGGTTATAGTTTTGTGAAGTAATTGGAGGTGGTAACAATGGCATATTTGGAAATCAATGGTTATGAGTTACCACCTTGCAAGCGTGGTGTCAAGGTGGTGGTAACAACCGTTGTTGATTCAGGGCGTGACGCAAACGGAGCGGTCGTAGGTCAGCGTGTCGGACGAGACCAGTATAAAATTGACGGTCTTGAATGGGCGTGGCTTACGGCGGCTCAGTGGGAAACCATTCTGAGTATTCTTGGACAATTCTTTGTATATGTAACTTTCAATGACCCCGTTACGAATGGTCGAAAGACTGTGAGAATGTACTGCGGAGACCGTGAAGGTGAACCGTATTGGGTTGATAAAAACGGAAGACCTACTCACTACAGGAATTGCAAAGTAAACCTGATTGATACTGGCGAGTAAAGGAGGAGATGATATGCAGAAGGTGTCAAAAGCATACAAAGAAAGCATGAAATCTTCTCTCCGAGAGAGAGCATATATAATGCTCTCTTTCGGGCTTGTCAATCAGGAAGCTCAGGCGAAAGCGAGTATTGACGATGGAAGTTTTGCTTATTTTTCAAACAAGCAGAACATCTTCGGAGAACACCCTGATGATACAATTTATGCCACTCTCGAAGAAGATTTCACCAAGGTCGATGGTTCAATGTTTTTTCTTCCTCGACAAAGTACGGGCGGTAGTTATTACGACACAGGGATTATTTCGGAGAAACTTCTCACCGAAGCACAGTTCGAGCTGACAATCAGTTTGAATACTATCGCTATAGATTTCCGAGGTTTATCAATAAACTTCGGAGAAAACTATCCTGTAGATTTTGATGTTGTCGGTAGTACGGGACAGACAGTTCAGTTTCGTGGAAACACAAAGTCAGAATGGAGTACCGAGGAAGTATTTGAAAACACGACCTATATCAAAATGATTTTTTACACCATGAAAAAGCCGCAGAGTAGACTTCGTATTTACTCTATTCTGTTTGGTTACGGACTGGTGTATTACAACGATTCAGTAATGGATTCATCACTGGATAGCTATGTATCTCCTATCGGGGCAGATGTTCCGCAGATTGATTTCTCAGTAACGCTCAAGAATTATGACCGATATTTCAATGTGGATAATCCAAAATCTGCAATTAACTATCTTGAGACAGGTCAGGAAATGGACATTATGTATGGGTATCAACTTCCTGATTCTGATGAAATCGAATGGATTCAAGGTAATCATCTTCTCTGCTCCGAATGGGAAAGTGACGATAATACAGCTACTATTCGATGTCAGGACATTTTCAGAAACATGGACACCGAGTATGTCAAGGGCTTGTACAGTTCCAGTGGCAAAAGCTATTACACATTGGCTCAGGAGATTTTAGCTGACGCTGGAATCACTGATTACTATATAGACCCGAGGTTGAAGACATTGTATACCAACAATCCTATGCCACGGGTGAAGCACAAAGAAGCGTTGCAGATTATTTCAAATGCGTGTCGATGTGTCTTAATGCAGACAAGATTTGGAGCAATTCAGATTAAGTCAAACTTTATGCCTACGGCTTCCGTTTCAACGAATGGTGAAACATCTTTCTCTCATTCGGAAAATGTACTGAATGATTCGGTTAAAGATGAATATGCCACTCTTGCTGGGAATTATTCAACAGTAGATGGCGGTATGTTCTTTATCCCGAAATCAGGGGCGGCTACGAAGAATACAGGGTATGTTTCGCAAGAAGTCTCAAACGCTGATTGCAAGTTTACTACAAACCCTGTAGTCACAATCACGATGGAAGCTATCAGGGCTTATTACGGATTGGAGTTGAGGTTTGGGCATACACTCCCTGCCGCTTTTGTAATTCGTACCTACAACGAAGGTGTTTTGGTAAACGAATATCCTATTGCGTCAGATGAAATTGAAAAGGACACAGTTATTCTTCGTGACTTTGATGATTTCAATGTGATGAAGATAGAGTTTACGGAGACAGCAGAGCCATATAACCGCATTGTTTTGAACTATTTCAGTTTGAGCGATGTTACCAATTTCACTATGACGAGAAGGGATATGACTTCTTCCCCAAAGGCTATCAAGCAAGAGCTTATCAAGGAGGTAATCGTTCCATGCTACACCTATCAGGAAAACAACCGTGAGGAAAATCTTGTTTATGAAGATGTAGATGTGACAAATGGACAGGTCGTGACCTATTACATTCAAGACCCTTCCTATGGGTATTTTGCAAAGCTGAATGAGCAGGAAGGACTTGCCGATGTCATTGATTGGGGCAATTACTATGTGACTTTGAAATATAAAGTTACAGGTTCTTATAAGCTGGAAGTTCAAGGCTATCGGTACAAAATTGTCGAGCGGTATGTTACAAAATCTCTCAATGTCAGAGGTAAAACGGTCAAATGGGAAAATCCGTTAATCAGCAATATGGACATGGCAAATGACCTTGCTGACTGGTTGGCTCAATATTATGCCGCTGGTATTGAGTACGAATATGACACTCGTGGAAACCCTGAAATTGATGTTACTGACATTGTTTATCAGGAAAATGAGTTCTACCCGAACATGAAGGTAAACATCTACAGAAATACTCTGAAATTCAAACAGGCGTTTTCAGGTAGAGTTACAGCTCGAAGGTTAGGAGGTTGATGAAATGGCATGGTCTACACCAAAAACCGATTGGCATGGCGAAACGGTCGATGATGTATATATCGGAGATAGATTTAACGCCGTGGACTTCAATCGAATTAAGAACAACCTTGAGTATCTTCGTGGGCTGGCTATCAAGATGTACGAGGAGTTCTCTATCCATTCTCTCGGGAATGATAGAACACCAAAAGATTACTTCTATGCTGATGAAATAAATCAGCTCGAAGAAAATCTTACCACCATCAATAGCAAAACTTTGAAAAGGTCGTATGGTACACCACCAATTTATGTAGATAACGGAAATGTGATGGATTTCAACGAGCTAAATAGATTGGAGAGTGCCATATTAGACCTTTACAACAAGCTCACAAATGAATACGAAGGGAGGAGAATGTTTACATGGAATTTTGGTATGAAAGGAGGGCTATAAATGTCGTGGACACTATTACCCACTGATTACACGGACGCTGTGTGGGACGGGTTAAAGCGTTATACGCAAATCGACAATCCTGACGGTACGGTTTCATTTCGTGATGATACAACCTATACCAATAAGGAAAAATCGTTCTTCGGTGCGAATGACGCAAACCGTATGAATCAGGCATTGAACTACATCATGTCTGCTTTGGAAGACGGAACAGACCTGTATCAAGAGTTTCAGACCTATTTCACTACACAGCAACAGCTCTTTGAAGATTCTGCCGAAGATGTAGTTGAAAATGTGAGGGAGCTTACCAATACGGAATACGATTCCTTCGTTACATACATCAATGGTTTGAAATCGACCACGGACAAAAATCTCACAGAGATGGAACAGGCGTATGAACAGCGCATGACTACCTATGAAAGTCAGCAGAAAGCGGCGTTTGATACATGGTTTGATTCCATCAAAGACCAGTTATCGGAAGATGTAGCTGGTAGCTTGCAGAATCAGCTTACAGAGGTGGACGAAAGGCTGGCGGCTCTCGAATACATGACTATTCAGAATGACTTCACAGCACCTCTCGTAGTTGATGATGAAAGCACAATTCTTACCGATGATTTAGGAAATGCAATCGTAGCTGATTGGAAATTTAAGGAGGTATAAATCATGAGTGCTATTAGCATTGAAACCAAAAAGGCAACAGACCTTGCCGCCATTGAAACCATTGCTGACGATAATCTCGTACTGGTTCACGATGGCGCAGGATTGAAGAAAATGACTTTTGCCAATTTTAAGGCAAAAACAGTCGAAGGTACGGAAGATAAGATTGCCCCTCTGCTTTTCAATAACGCAGGAGCGCACAATGCAATCTATCGTGGTAAGTCGCTGGGTACATCTGTGACTACAGCTCAGTATAGCGCAATTTCCGCTGGTACTTTCGAGGATATGTACATCGGTGATTACTGGACTATCAATGATGTAGTGTATCGTATTGCGGCGTTTGACTATTATCTGCATTGCGGTGATACGGAGTGTACAAAACATCATGTCGTGCTTGTCCCTGATACTTGTCTGTACAATCATGTCATGAATGATACAAATACCACTACAGGTGCGTATGTAAACTCGAAGATGTACAAAGAAGGGCTGGCTCAGGCGAAAACTACCATCAAGGCGGCGTTCAGCGGTCATGTTCTCTCCAAGAGAATTTATCTCTCGAACGCAGTTTCCAATGGTAGGGCTTCTGCTGGTGCATGGTGCGACAGCGAAGTTGACCTGATGTGCGAACACATGGTTTACGGTAATGGCGTTTTCAGCCCTGTTTCCGATGGTACTACTGTTCCGAACAATTACCGTGTGGAAAAAAGCCAGTTGCCACTATTCCAGCATGAGCCGAGCAGGATTTGCAACAGAGCGACATGGTGGCTGAGAGATGTTATTTCCGCTTCCAATTTCGCCTGTGTCGGCAGCAACGGTAATGCGTACTACTACTACGCCAGTGCCTCTGTTGGCGTTCGCCCCGCTTTCGCAATATCTTAAATCTGCGCCCCCTTGTGGGGCGCATGAGGAGGTAATCAATGTCAGTATTAAAGTCAAAACGAAAAGTGTCACAGTTTGAAGTGTTCCATCACTTCTACAAAATGAGAAAAGAAGTCACAGATTTACTGCTTAGAGATTTCGGGTACGACCTTGAACGAGCCGAAAAGAAAGCTATGAAGATGTTCGGCGATAAGACATTCGAGGAACTTACACCCGAAGAAAAAGCCCGATATGAAAAGCTCATGGCGAAAAACAAAGCCTTTGATGAATGGTTCATTGTAGATGAGAGACAGACCGTTGTTGATTGTTTACGCTCTATCTGTGAGGAGGTATTCGTTGCAAACAGCATTTACCCAACCTGTATGGAGGAGCTTATTGAACGGAGAATACATCAAGACAGAGCTATCGGACAGTGTTACAGATTGACACAGGAATTGCAGTATGCGATTGAAACTCTCCCTGTTGATGTGAACAAATATCTTCGTTTTGCTGACATGATACAGACTGAGATAAATCTTCTCAAAGGTTGGAGAAAGTCAGACAATAAATTTAAGAGGGCAATCTCTGATTCCGCTTCCAATTTCGCCAATGTCAACAACAACGGTAATGCGAACTACAACAACGCCAGTGCCTCTGATGGCGTTCGCCCCGATTTCGATTCTGTGATTGAATAGCCTATTGAGCGTTTCACAGACAGAGAAAGGAGAGATTGTCCTTCCGTATATGGTAAATGCTAAACACGACACCTCCTCTTACGAGAGCAGAGGTTATAAGCGTGAGATATTTGATGGAAATGCGCTCTATGACGCTTACAAAAGAGCTAAGAAAGGTAGTGATTGGAAACCACAAGTACAAAAGTTTGAAATGAATTATCTCTTGGAGCTGACAAAGATACAGAAAGACCTTGAGAATATGACATACGAGTTTTTACCGACAACCAATTTCACCATACATGAAAGAGGTAATATTCGCAGAATAACGGGTGAGCAGATTCAAGATAGGATTATAAAACACGCTTTATGTGACGAGGTGTTGAATCCTTCTGTTGAAAAATTCTTGATATACGACAATGGCGCAAGTATCAAGGGAAAAGGGATTGACTTCACTCGGCGGCGATTGGTAACTCATCTTCATAAATACTACATGAGACATGGTTCAAATGATGGTTATATCCTCTTGATAGATTTCTCAAAATACTACGATAACATCAGACATGATGTGTTGATGAGATTGTTTGAGAAGTATGTAACCAATGAACACTCACGCTGGTTGTTGCGTAAAACCGTGGAGAGGTCTCGTGTCGATGTGTCGTACATGAGCGATGATGAATATGAGAACTGTCTTAACAGGCTGTTCAATTCTTTAATTCATCAAAACATCGACAAGAAATTGCTTACAGGTGAAAAGTTCATGGCGAAGCACCTAAATATCGGAGACCAAGTGGCACAAACCGCTGGTATTTCTTATCCGATAAGGATTGACAATTATGTGAAGATTGTCAAGGGTGTAAAGTTCTATGGTCGCTACATGGACGATAGTTACGCAATCCATGAGAGCAAAGAGTTCTTAGAGGAGCTTCTTGAGGAAATCATTGAGATAGCTGGTGAACTCGGTATCACGGTGAATACTCACAAGACGAGGATTTGCAAATTGTCCGAGCATTGGAGATACCTACAGGTTCAATACTCTCTGACAGATACAGGTAGAGTTATTCAGAAAATCAACCCGAAGCGGCTTACCGCTATGAGAAGAAAAATGAAGAAGCTCGCACCGAAACTGACGGAAAAGGAGTTCACAGACTGGTACAAATCGTGGTTCAAGAATCATTACAAGATAATGAGTAAGCGGCAACGAAGTAACATGGATATATTGTTTAATCAATTAAAGGAGGTAACAAAATGCAGTACACAATCACCCTTGCTGACGGAAGAAAGCTGACCGGGCTTGATAAGAACGGTGACAATTTCGTAAGCACTGAAAAGGTGGACGAGAGTATTTTTGAGAATAACCTCTCCACTATGACTGTTTCCGATGGTGAAACAGAGGAGACCTTCAAGGATATGGTCTTCATTCAGCAGATGGAATGGGCTGACGGTACATTCTATCTGGCGTTCCGTGAAAAGACCCAACAGGAAAAGATTCTTGAGGTTATCACAGCGAACACCAACGGACTGACCGATGTACAGGTGGCACTTGCAGAAGTGTACGAAATGATTTTGGGAGGTATGTAAGATGGCAAAGATTTATGTAGCCCTCATTCAGAAGGGCATTAAAACCATTGACGATGTTCCAGCACAGCTTCGTGATGAAGTCAAGAAGCTGTTGGAGGAGCAGTAAAATGTTCCTCAATATTTTCGGTAGCTGGCTGATTTTTCTTCGTAGGAAGGAGGTGCGAGAAATGGCAGTTATTTACGCCGCTCTTATCGTAAAGGGCAAGAGGGATTTCGCAAGCGTTCCCGAGGTTATCAAACCGAAGGTTCGTGAGGTTCTGATTGACCTCGAACTGGAAGACCTTATCGTTGAGTAAGGCACAGGGAGGGTCGGTCTCCCGGCTCTCCCTCACTATTAAAAATGGAGGACACTGACATGATTTCAGAACAGACACTCATTGTCAGTATCGTTGGTGCAGTCTTCGCAAGTACAGGATTTTGGGCTTTTCTTACCAATCTCATTCAGAGAAAGGACAATAAGGAAAGTGCAGAAAGTCAGATGTTGAAGGGTCTCGGACATGACCGCATTTGTTATCTCGGGGCTTGTTACATCAAACAGGGGTACATAACGAAGGACGATTACGAGAATCTTCACGATTACTTGTTCGTTCCTTACAAGAAGCTCGGCGGCAACGGTACAGCAGAAAAGATTATGAAAGAGGTTGAGAGATTACCTCTGTTGAAGGAGGGCGAATTGCATGAGTAAGCAAGAGTTCATTGAACAGATTGCCGCTCTCGTCCGAAAACACGCTCCCTTTTACGGTATCAAAGTCTACTCTCCAATTATCGCTCAAGCGATTTTGGAGAGCGGCTACGGTACTTCCGAGCTTGCGGTAAATGCTCATAACTATTTCGGATTGAAATACCGTGAGGGTCGCTGTGAGACCTGTATCGGCATTTACAACAAAGTAGGTAGCGAGCAGAACCCGGACGGAAGCTACACCAGCTCCACTATGCAGTGGTGCAAATTCGAGGACATGGAGAATGGTGTTATCGGCTATTTCGATTTTATCAATATCTCCAATTACTCAAATCTCAAAGGTGTTACCGACCCTCGGGAATATCTTGAGTATATCAAAGCTGATGGTTATGCTACTTCTCTCGATTATGTGGACAACCTCATGTCCGTTATCGAAAATTGGAGTTTAACCGATTACGATGAAAAGGAGGAAATCAAAATGAGTAACAGTTCTTTGGTATCTTACACTGGTCTCAGCCCGAACCATTCAGGCAAGAGAACCCATTCGATTGACCGCATTACACCTCACTGTGTTGTAGGTCAGCTCTCGGCAGAGAGTATCTGTGCTTGTTTCCCTGCTGGCAGAGACGCAAGCTGTAACTACGCAATCGGTACGAACGGTAAAATCGCTTTGTGCGTTGAGGAAAAAAATCGTAGCTGGTGTTCTTCCAACGAAGCGAACGACCAGAGAGCAGTAACGATTGAGTGCGCTTCTGATAAGACTGCACCTTACGCTATGAACAACAAGGTCTACCAGTCTCTTATCAATCTCTGCGTTGACATTTGTAAGCGTAATGGCAAAACCAAGCTGATTTGGTTTGGGGATAAGTCGAAAACGCTTAACTATTCGCCGAAATCTAATGAGATGGTTCTTACGGTACATAGATGGTTTGCGAACAAGTCTTGCCCCGGAGATTGGCTGTACAGTCGTTTGGGAGACCTTGCGGCACAGGTCACAAAGAAGCTGGGCGGAAGTTCTTCTACTTCTTCGGGCGGTTCTACTACAAGCGGTACGCTTTATAGAGTACAGACGGGTGCTTTCTCTAAGAAAGCCAATGCTGACGCTCTTGTAAAGAAGCTCGAAGCCGCTGGCTATGATACCTATGTGGTACAGGTTGACGGTCTGTATAAGGTACAGACGGGCGCATACAGCAAGAAAGCCAATGCTGACGCTCAGGTTAAGAAACTCAAAGCAGATGGGTTTGACGCTTTCGTTACCACAAAGACTGGTACGGGTGTTTCTTCCAGAAGCGATGGTACAAAGAAGAAATCCAATGCCGAAATCGCAAAGGAGATTTACAACGGCACTTGCTCTGATTCTCGCTGGTCTACTTGGGGGAATGGACAAGACCGTGTAAATAGACTGACGGCGGCTGGTTATGACTATGACGCTGTTCAGGCTGAGGTAAATAAGCTGTTTTAAAAAGGGAGGAAAAGACAATGATTAACTGGAAAGTAAGAATTAAGAACAAGACCTTTTGGCTCGCACTCATTCCTGCGGTTCTTTTGCTGGTACAGGTAATAGCCGCTGTGTTTGGGTTCACCCTTGATTTGGGAGACCTCGGCAATAGGCTGATTGATGTGGTAAACGCCCTGTTCTCTGTGCTGGTTATCCTCGGTATTGTTACCGACCCGACCACCGCTGGTGTGGGAGATTCCACTCAGGCTCTTACTTACGAGACCCCAAAGAAAAAAGAAGAAGCCTAACCGAAGTCAGACTTCTTCTACTATCAAAACAAATCCGAAACAGTGTTTCACGAAAAATAAAGAGTTCGGATTTGCACTATTTGGTGGA